>NPIF01000327.1_pt1 | contig 97201 bp, 100 predicted proteins | sample 8637461 | NCBI WGS metagenome assembly NPIF01 (sample SAMN07420641, study PRJNA396082) | bioreactor metagenome | isolation source: sample BR12 brine-fed electro-methanogenic bioreactor BR | place: Japan: Kochi | collected 2016-12-09 | reverse complement strand
TGATAATACTTGATTTATTACACTATCTAAATCAACATTAGTCTTAATTGATAGAATTAAGGATGATTTAATATCTTCAATTGTCCCATCTTGTCTTTTAAAATTTATTGAATCGGATTTTTCATAGGAAATTATATTACCTAATAATACTTTTCCATCTTTAAAAACTAAAATATCTTCACTGAAGATACTGTTAGTTACTGTTACTAGGCAAATAAATAATAAAATGATTTTCTTGTTCATAATATAGTTATTATAACAAGATTATTTATATAAGTAAAATACATTTTTATATTATTGCATTTTGATTATACGACTCTGCTATTTCTATTAATAAATCATCAAGATTAAATCCTAAATGATTAATCATAACTGTAAGGGTAACTAAATTAATTGATACGCCAGCAATACCTACATAATTTGCAAGGGAGGATATTGTTGTAGAATTTGTTGACTCATCTTTGAAGAAAAAGGGTATTAAAGATAGAATAGACCCTGCAACTAATGATTTTGCACTACTATTTATAACTTTATTATGCTTATCTATTTCATCCATCAATTTATCAATCAGATTTTTAGTGTTCTTATCTAAACCTTCTGAATCTAGCATTGAAAAAAAATCAAACAATTGAGTCTTATTTTTATTCTTATATTCCATGTTATAAACATTACCCCTGAAACTATATAAAGGAGGAGAATTATACCAATTTAATTTAACACGTGGTTGAAACTTAATCAAATTGTAAGTAGTTGTTTGATCTTCTTTGATTACATTATCTAAATCTACATTAGTTTTGATGGATAATATAAATGGAAGATAATATGTTGTAACACTATTATCATTCTTTTTTATTGTTATTGTTTCATTTTCTTCATATGAAATAATATCACCATATATAACATTACCATCTTTAAATACGATTAAATCACTCGAGAATAAATTGTTAATACATATTAGTAAAACAATTAATAGAGAATATATTTTTTTATTCATTATGAAGTTATTATAACAATTAATAAAATAATTGAAAACACTTAAAGAATATTACTTTTTAATTATAAATGCTTTATTATCAATAGCTCTCATTGTTGCTAAAATACCATCAAGATGATCTACTTCATGTTGTAATAATTCTGATAAATCATCTTCAAGATCCATCTCTTTTTTATCCCAATTTTCATCTCTGTATGTTAATTTACATTTTTTATACCTTCTAACTTTAACTAAAAGATTCGGGAAAGACATGCAATCATCGATAACGTTTATCATTTCATCATTAATAAAAGAAAGAGTTGGGTTTATTATAATATAAGGTTTATCAATATTGAGATAAATCAAACGTCTTGAAACACCAATTTGAGGAGCAGCTATTGCTCTACCTTTTTTATATTCTCGTCTAAAACTCATCAAAGTATCATGAAGATTATTTATGACAATTTTAATTTGATCCAATTCATTTTGATTATATTCTTCACTTATTTGATATAATTTTTCATTTCCTAATAGTAAAATATCTTTTATCATAATTTATTAGCCTTATAATATACTACCTGGAACCAATACTGATGCATTTTTTGCAGCATCTTTTGTTGCTTCAATTATAGATGTTTTTAAAGAGTTTTTGTTTAACAGATTGTAAGCAAGAGAAGCTAAAAAGGTATCACCACATCCCACAGTATTTACAACTTTATCAAATTCAAAAGGTGGTACTTCAAAAAAAGTTCCATCATAAACCCAAATAGATCTACTTCCTCTTGTTAAAATGGTAATAGTATTAAATTCATTAAAAATTTCAACCATTTTAGATTTGACCCTCTCTTTAATAAATTCTGTATCTTCTGTTTCTCCAACCTCTAAATCAAAGAAAGTCTTACAAAATTCTGATAAATTAGGTTTAATAATATTAGGTTTATAGATTAAGCATTTCTTTAATTCATCTTTACAAATATCTAAAATTACAATCTTATTTTTTTCTTTTGCTTTTCTGACAAATTCAGCATAAATATTATCATTATAGCCAGGAGCTCTAGTACCTGTAATTACAACTAAATCAAATTTATCTATATTAGCATCAAAAAGATTTTCTATCTCTTTTGCACATTCTTCATCTACAAATTGAGCTTCTTCAACGAGTTCTGTTGTAGGATGGTTATTTGATAAAATAGTGGTACATGTTCTCATTTTATTTGGAGTAATAGCACATAATAGCTTAACATTATCTTCACTACACTGAGCTATCATTTCATTCATTCTATCTTTACCAATATGTGTTAATACTACACTTGAAAGTCCTTTTTGGGCTAATACACGAGCTACATTTACACCTTTTCCTGAGGTATTAAATATTATTTTTTTAGCCCTGTTTACTTCGCCAATAGTAAAATTTTCAAATACCATAGTTCTTTGAAATGTTGGATTAAGACTTACTACTAATATATTCATATAAATCCTATTATTATTTTCTAAAATTAAGCTAAAATTAAAGTAATATTTTTTTCTTTTAATCTCGCTATTTTATCTTCACTTAGATTTTTATCTGTTACTAAATAATCAATTTTATTTAAACTTTCGACAAAAGTAAAAGCTGATTTATCTATCTTAGAGGAATCTGCCAAAACTATTACTTTTTTTGAATTTTTCATCATTGCAGATTTAGTGGCTTTCTCTTGAGGAATAGAAGAAAAAATTCCTTCATCAATTAACAACCCTGTAATACCTATTATAGCGACATCAGTTCTATACAAATTCAATTGATCAACACAAGTTGGACCTAAAATAACATCAGTTTGAGATTCTAATTCTCCTCCTGTTAATATTACTCTATTTCCATTAATTCCAATTAAAGCTTGTGCATTTGTCAAACTATTTGTAACAATTAATAATTCTTTTAAGATACTCATTTCTTTTGTTAAATACTCAATAGTACTCCCACCATCAAGAAAAATACTTTGACCATCTTCTAATAATTCAACTGCCGCTTTTGCTATAGCTTTTTTATTATCAATTGATTGGTTTAATCGATATTCTAATGATGTTTTTTGCCAAATAGTTTTTTCTGTATTACTAATAGCTCCACCATGTGTTCTTACAATATGACCTTGTTTTTCTAAAGCAATTAAATCACGTCTTATAGTTACTTCTGTAACGCCAAATGTTTCTGCTAATTGTGCAACATTTGCACGTCTATTTGAGATTATATAATTCTTAATTGAATTTTGTCTTTCAATAATAAACTCTTTATTTTTCATATAATCTCCATTTTAATAATTATTATTACTAATCAAATTAAAAATAATATATAATGTTTATTGATATCTTTCTACCACTATTTTATCAAATAGTAGTAGAAGATATTTATAAAATTATATTAAATAATTGTTAATTTTTTAATAACTATTTTCTTATTCTTTATGTAAAATATGTATTGAATCTTCTAAAATACCAAATGTTATTTCTTCACCTTCTTTATAAGTTTTCTTTGAGGATGGATTATAATCACATACTTCTAATTCAATATTTAAGAAATCAAACCAATAATCTTGACTTTCACCCATGTATACTGTCTTATTAACAACTGATTTAAAAGTATCAAGACTTAGATCTACTGCTTCAGGACGAATGATTACATCAATTTCTTCACCTTTTTTAAATTCTTTTGCATCATCTCTCTTAATTATATATTCATGAACATCAACTGTGATATGAACTTCATTATCTGTTGACGATACAACTTTACCTTCAAGAACATTTGCTTTACCAATAAAATTAGATACAAAAGTATTAGCAGGTTTTTGATAAATCTCTTGTGGAGATCCAACTTGTTGGATAATTCCATCTTTAAGGATAACAATTTTATCACTCATAGCCATAGCTTCACTTTGATCGTGAGTTACATATATAGATGTTATTCCAACATCTTTTTGAATTCTTCTAATCTCATCTCTCATATGAAGTCTAAGTTTTGCATCTAAGTTTGATAAAGGTTCATCAAATAATAATACACCAGGATTTTGAACTAAAGCTCTTACAAGTGCTACTCTTTGTTGTTGACCTCCACTCATTTGAGATGGAACTCTTTTTGCAAAATCATCCATTTGAACAATTTTAAGTCCATCAGAAACTCTTTCTTTTATTTGTTTTGAGTCTTGTTTTTGTAATTTTAAACCGTAAGCTATATTGTCAAAAACATTTAGGTGAGGAAAAAGAGCATAATTTTGGAATACCATTCCTAAATCTCTTTTATCGGGAGTTTTTGAAATAACATCATCTTCGTCAAATAATATTTTACCACCACTTGGTAATTCAAATCCAGCAATCATTCTAAGTAGTGTTGTTTTACCACATCCTGATGGACCTAATAGAGTTACAAATTCCCCTGGTTCAATAACTAAGTTTACATTTTGAACCGCTTTTACTTCTCCTCTTGTTGAGGTAATAAAAGTTTTTGATAAATCAACTAACTCAACTCTTTTTGCATTTGATATATTCATTACATTTCTCCATTAATATCTATCTTAAATAATCTAAATAATAGTCTCATAATTAACATTACAATAGCAACGAGGAATATAAGGACTAAACAATAAGCATTTGCAGCACCATAATAGCCTTGGTCAACTTGATTCATAATAGCAACTGTTAACATTTGCCACCTTGCTGAAACTAAGAAGATAATAGTACTTACAAGTGTCATACCTCTGATAAAGGCATATAATAAACTACTGAAAAAAACTGGTTTAATTAATGGAAGCGTAATAGATGTAAATACTTTACTACTATTTGCCCCACTAATTGTAGCAGCTTCTTCAATGCTTGGATCAATTTGTTTTAACGCAGCAATACCTGATCTAGTGCCTATTGGGAAACTTCTTACAACTAATGCAATAATTAATATAAAAGATGTTCCTGTTAATATTAGAGGTCTAGTATTATAAGTTAATACATATCCTAAACCAATAACTGTACCAGGGAGAGCGATTGCCATTAATATACACCATTCAATTACTCTTCTTCCAGGGAAAGATCTTCTTACAATTAAGAAAGCTGCAACCATACCTAAAATACCAGCAATTGGAGTTGCAATTAATGCAAGAGTTGTTGTATCAACAATATATTTTCTACCAATAGTAAATACATAATTAATCCATTTCATTGTAAAGGAATAATCAGCACCCCACAATCTAACAAATGCTCCAATTGGAACCAATGCATATAAACTAATAACAAATATACAAATTAATAAACAAATAATATAAACTGGTGTTGTTACCTTTTTATTATCATTTAAGATTCTCTCTTTTGCGACCTTACCAGTTACAGTTACATATGATCTCTTTCCAATAACACTATTTTGCATATAATATGCTAATAATGAAATAAGTAATAAGATAACAGCTAATGCTGTTGCACCTGCCATATCATAACTACCAATACCTTGTTGATAAATTTGAACAGCCATTGTCGTATAATCGCCACCAATTACTATTGCATTACCAAAATCAGCTAAAGACTGAATAAATATTAATAACATTGCATTTGCGAGACCTGGTAACATCAATGGAAGAGTTACAGTTGTAAATACTTTCCATCTATTTGCACCTAAAGCTTGAGATGCTTCTTCAACTGATGGATCAATATTTTGGAGTAAATTTCTTAACATCAAATAACCAATTGGAAAGAAAGATAATGTTTGAGTCATTGCTAGACCCCAAAATCCATATATATCATTTCTTATTCCAAAAAGTTCATAACTAATTAAACCACTTCTTCCAAATAATAGAATTGCAGATAAAGAAATTACAAAAGGTGGTGAAATCATTGGCATGATTGATAAAATATTAAAAAGTTTTTTATGAGGCAATGCTAAATAGGTTGTAGCATATGCAAATAAAAAAGCAATTAATGTACCAAAAAATGCAACTGTAATACCTAATCTTAAGGTATTTGCAATAATCATTCTGTTAAAACGACTTGTAAAAATTTTCACATAATTTGAAATTGAAAATCCACCATCAGAATTGATACTTTCCCCTAAAATAGACCCTAAAGGAAGAACAATAAACATAATAACAAAAATGGATACAATAGCGACTGTAATGAGGAGAATAGGATCCCTCATTGTAAATTTTAACTGACGAAAGTATCTGTTTATGCTTCTTTCATTAGAATTATTTTCCATAACACCTCCCATACGAAATTATAGGAACCCCTTAAAGGGGATCCTATGTAAAATACGTGACTTATCCAATCTCTATTTTGTAGGAGGAGTTGTCATTGTTAATTCATTGAATTTTTCAACAAAAGCAGATCTATTGTTACCAGCCCATACGTCATCTTGAACAATTAATTTAGTACCAACTAATTCTTGACATTCTGCAGGAGGTACTGCATCAGGGTTTGTTAAGAATTGAAGAGCGTTAACAGTTTGACCCATTTCTTGAACTTCAGCTGTTAATACAAAGTCAACAAATTTCTTTGCAGCTTCTTGGTTTGGTGAATTTTTTATGATACCTACAGCACCAATTTCATAACCAGTTCCATCTGCTGGAGCTGTCATTTCAATATGATCATAACCTTCTCTCATGAAAGAAATAGCATCATGTAAATAACCAATAGTTAAGCCAGTTTCATGTAATTGAACCATTCTTCCACCAGCACTACCACTCTTAGTATATTGACGAACATTTTTGTTTAATTTTTGTAAATATTCCCAACCTTCTTCTTCACCCATTAATTGAAGTACTGTTACTAAAGCATTATAAGCTGTTGAAGAAGAGCCTGGATGAGCCATTACAATTTCACCTTCAAAAGCAGGATTTAATAAATCATTCCAAGTTTTTGGTAATTCTAGTCCATTTTCATCTAACCATTCTTTATCTCCATAAAAACCTAAGTAACCACTATAGATACCATACCAAGCACCATTAGGGTCTTTAAATTGTTGAGGGAAGTCTGCAGCTTCTGGACTTATATAATGTTCTAATAAACCTTCTTTATCAGCTTCAATGAAAGTTAAAGAACCTCCACCATACCATACACTAGCTTGAGGATTTTCTTTTTCAGCTTTAATTCTAGCAAAAATTTCACCACCACTCATTCTTACATAGTTTGTTTTGATACCTGTTGCTTTTTCGAAAGCTTGACATACTATTGCACCATGTTCTTCTAACATACCTGTATAAACAGTTAATTCTTGATTTTCTTCAGCTGCACCTTGAGCAAATAAAGGTGTACATAGAGAAACTAATACTAATAAAGTAATTAAGATTTTTTTCATAATTAAACTCCTTTTTAATCTTAAATATAATTTTGAAACCAAAACATTCATATGTCAAGAAAAAAATGATTATTTATGATTATTTTTATCATTTATACACACATATATTTGTTTTATATAATATATATAAGGAATATTAAAACTTTGAAAATAAAATTTATTCGATGAATAAACAAATCTATTAATTATTATTTTATTGTAAATATAAAAATTAATAGATAAATTGATGATTTTTGATAAATTAATTCCAATTTTTTTGTTAATTTTTATTTACTTTGTAATTAGTAATACTAATTATTTTTAATAAAAAGATAATTCTTTACATTATATATAATTATATTAAATATTAAGTATAAAAATGAAACTATATTTCATTTTCAAGTTAAATATACTTAACGTTATGCTTAACAAAATATATATAAGCTACACTCTTTATCTTATAAATAACTATTTTCAAATATAAATTTAACAAGATTATTTTGGGTGATAAATATTTTATCAGTAATATAGCAAAAAATTATATGATTAAAACAAACACAATCAATCATATTGCTTGTTAAAAAACATTATTAGTTTTATCAAATAATCATATAAATAAAAAAATTATCTATAGCAAAGTATAGATAATTTCATATAGGCTAAGAATTCTAACTAATTATTTTGATATTAGTTAAAATATTTTTCGACATTATTGAAGGAAATATCCTGCACTATTTTTGTCAACAATTCTTTATCATTGTAAACTTCACCATTTTCAACCCATGTACCAATCAAATTACACATTATTCGTCTAAAATATTCATGTCTTGGATAAGACAAAAAAGATCTACTATCGGTTAACATTCCTACAAAATTTGGAAGCATAGATAAATTTGCCAAAATTTTCATTTGTTCTTCCATACCATCTTTATGATCTAGGAACCACCACCCTGAACCAAGTTGAACTTTATTTCTAATATTATCACCTTGATAACACCCAATAAGTGTAGCTAAGGCATAATAATCTTTTGGATTTAAAGAATATAGAATAGTTTTAGGAAGTTGATTTGTTTTTTCAAGTTCATTTAAAAATTTTGACATAACAAAAGCAACATTATTATCATGAGAAGAATCAAATCCTGTATCAGGACCTAATAAGTTAAACATCCTAGTATTATTATCTCTTTGAGCTGAAATATGAAGTTGCATTACAATATTTCTTTTATGATATTCTCTAGCTAGGTTTAAAAGAATATAAGCACTATATGCTTCAGCTTCATAAGCTGATAATTTATCTCCATTCATTCTTCTTAAGAAAATATCATTAACTTCATTTTCACTTAAAAATACAGCTGGGACATTTTCAAGACCATGGTCTGTTGCTTTACAACCATTTTCAATAAAATAATCTAATCTTTGAATCAAAGCTTTAACTACATCACCAACACTATTTATATTAATTTTAGCAACTTCAGCTAATTTTGAAATATAATCGACAAAAGTATCCTTTTCAATAATTATAGCTTTATCTGGTCTAAATGACGGAAGAACATTTGTTTTCAAGTCTCCTCTATCTTTAATTTTTTTATGGTATTCTAATGAATCAATTGGATCATCAGTTGTTCCAACCGTATGAACATTAAACTTATTCATAATACCATATACATCTAATGATTTATCATTTTTTAATTTTTCATTTGTAATATCAAAAATAGTTTTTGCATTTTTTGTATTTAATGGAATTTTAATATCAAAATACCTTTGAAGTTCTAAATGGGTCCAATGATATAATGGATTTCCTATTAAGTTTTCCATTGTTTGTGACCAAGCATAAAATTTATCATAAGGATCAGCATTACCTGTAATTAAATCTTCACTATGACCAAAAGTTCTCATTTGTCTCCATTTATAGTGGTCTCCACCTAGCCAAACATCGACAATAGAGTCAAATCTCTTATTTTCTTCAATTTGACTCGGAATTAAATGACAATGATAATCAAAAATAGGCATATCTTTAGTAGCTTCAAATAATTCTTTTGCACTATTATTTTGAAGTAAAAAATCGCTTCCCATAAATTCTTTCATAAACTTATCTCCCTTTTTATGTTAATTTGAATAAACTATTTCAAGTGAATTTTTTTTAGATTGAACAATATGTTCCCTAAGTCTTTTAGCAGCTAACTTGTAATCTTCATTTAATAATGCATTAATAATACTAATATGTTGATCATAAGTAATTGGAACTCTAAATACTTTAATGCCAGAGTAAATTCTAATTCTTTGATTTTGCACAGTAGTATTTTCTAAAGTTTTAACAAGATATTTATTTTTACTACAATTATATAAGAAGATATGAAATTCATCATCAATTTCAAATTCACTTTTATCTTTCCTATATTCTTCACCCTCATATTTATTCTTAAAATATAATAACTTATCTTTATCTAAATACATTCCATAATTTTCTATTATATATGGTTCTAGCAAAATTCTTGTCTCAAAAATCGAAGTAATTAAATCAGGAGTAAGAGGACAAACCACAATGCCTCTCTTTGGTAATATATTTATTAATTGTTCCTGTTCCAATCTCATAAGAGCTTCCCGTATCGGGGTTCTACTAACATTTAATTCTTTAGCTATCATTTCTTCATTGATAAAAGCATTAGGAGCATATTCACAATTTATTATTTTACACTTTATATAATCATATGCAATTTGCTTTAAAGTTTTCTTTTTCAATGTCATAAACTCTCTCTTTTTTTATTTATCATAGTAGAGAGTATAATTTAATATTGACAAAAAAGCAATATCATATACACTGTTGTATACAACAGTGTATATAAGAGGTATGATAATGAAAACTATTACAGAAATTGCTACTCCTATCAAAAGAGAGGAGAGAGTTCTTCAATTTGGAGAAGGAAATTTTCTAAGAGCATTTGTAGATTGGCAAATTGATATTGCTAATGAAAAAACAGATTTTGACTCTAATGTTGTTATTGTTCAACCATTAAAAAATGGTTTATCTAAGATGATAAATGATCAAAATGGACTTTACACCACAATTACAAGAGGGATTAGAGATAATGAAATAGTTGAAGATTATAGGATTGTAAATAGTGTTAGTAGATGTATTAACGTTTATGATGAATTTGATAAATACATGGAAATGAGCAGAAGTGAAACTTTAAAATTTGTTATATCTAATACTACTGAAGCAGGTATTAGCTACGTAGCAAATTGCAAACTAGAAGATGCCCCTGCTGAATCTTTCCCTGCAAAAGTAACTCAATTCTTATTTTCAAGGTTTAGCTATTTCAATAAAAAAGGACATGGTTTAATATTTATTCCTTGCGAGTTAATAGAAAAAAATGGTGATAATTTACACAAAATAATTATCCGTTACTCAAAAGAGTGGAACTTAGGTGAAGATTTTATTTCATGGGTAAATAATGAATGTATTTTTACTAATTCATTAGTTGATAGAATTGTTACGGGATATCCTAGAAATGATGCATCATCAATTTGTGAAAAAATAGGATATCAAGATAATTTATTAGATACTGCAGAATTGTTCCATTTATGGGTTATTGAAACAAAAAAAGAAAACTTAGAGAAATTAAAAGAATCTTTTCCTCTTGATAAAGCAGGACTTAATGTAATTTTCACTGATGACATGTCATTCTATAGAACAAGAAAAGTTAGAATTTTAAATGGTGTTCATACCATGATGGTATTAGCTGCTCATCTTTATGGAATAAAAACTGTTGATGAAGCATTAGAAAATGAAACAATTTTTAAATTTATTCAAGATGGATTATTTAATGAAATAATTGAATCAATGAATGGAGATAAAGAGATGCTAATAGACTATGCCAATGATGTATTAAATAGATTTAGAAATCCTTTCTTAAATCATCAAGTATTAGCAATATCACTTAACTCAACTTCAAAATTCAAAACAAGAGATCTCCCATCTGTTATTTCATTTATAAAAAAATATAATCAAGCACCTATAACTTTAAGTTTTTCTTTAGCTTCTTTAATTAGATTTTACAAAGGTGAAAATGTAGAAAACAGAAGCATGAAAGGTTTCTACAATAATAGTGAATATCTAATTAAAGATGATGAATCTACTCTTCATTTCTTTGAAGACTTATATAAAAAATATGATTTAAACAAAGCTGAAGATAGAAAAGTTATTGTTAACAAAGTCCTATCAAAGACAGAATGGTGGACAGTTGATTTAACAACTCTAGCTAACTTAGAAGAATTAGTACTCAATAGCTTTGATTCTATTTGTGAAAAAGGTATGAAAGTAGCTATTGAAGAGTTTATAAAAAGGTAATGATAATGAAAAATAAAATTATACAAATCCAAGAAGATGATAATGTAATAATAGCTTTAACTCCTATTAATAAAGGAGAAACAATTTCAATCAATAATATCAGTTTTTTAACATTAGAAAATATTGATCAAGGGCATAAAATTGCTATAAAAGATATATCTAAAGATACAAATATTATTAAGTATGGTTACCCAATTGGAAAAGCAAAAGAGAATATCAAACAAGGAGCTCATGTTCATACTCACAATACAATTACCAATTTAAGTAAAAAGATTGAATATAGTTATGATGAAAAAAAAGCTAATTATTTAAATACCGAATTTAGAGAAAAAAATAAAATTACTAAAGATCTATTTATTAATGCATTTGTTAGGGATAATGGTAATATTGCAATCAGAAATGATATTTGGATTATCCCAACAGTTGGTTGTGTTAATAAAATTGCAAACACTCTAGAAATTTGGGCTGAAGATAAAATCAGAGACACAAATATTGATAAAGTTTTAGCTCTTACTCATCCATATGGATGTTCTCAAATGGGTGAGGATCATGAAAACACAAAAAAAGTGTTAGCAGATTTAGTAAAACATCCTCATGCCGGTGGTGTATTAGTATTAGGCCTTGGTTGTGAAAATAATACTATTGAACAATTCAAAGAAGAGATTGGAGATTATAACCCTAATAGAGTTAAATTCTTAATTGCTCAAGAAAGTGAAGATGAAATTAAAGATTCTAAAAATCTAATCCTTGAATTAATTGATTATGCAAAACAATCAAAAAGAGAAAAAGTAAATATTAATAAATTAAAGATAGGTATGAAATGTGGTGGATCAGATGGACTTTCAGGCATTAGTGCTAATCCTTTAGTAGGACTTGTATGCGATAAACTATCTTCTCATGGTTCTTCTGTAATTTTAACTGAAGTACCTGAAATGTTTGGTGCTGAACAAATTTTAATGGATAGATGTGAAAATAGAGAGATATTTGATAAATGTGTAAATTTGATAAATAACTTTAAGCAATATTATATCGATAATAATCAAGTAGTATATGAAAACCCCTCTCCTGGTAATAAAGAAGGAGGAATTACAACATTAGAAGATAAATCCTTAGGCTGTGTACAAAAAGGTGGTAAAGCTCCTATTGAAGGGATTCTAAAATATGGAGAAATTATCAATCAAGGTGGACTTTTATTATTAGATGGACCTGGAAATGATATAGTATCAACTACTAATATGAGTGCTTCAGGTGTTAATTTAATATTATTTACTACAGGACGTGGTACTCCTTTAGGATCTGTGGTTCCAACAGTAAAAATTGCAACTAATAATAAACTTGCAACAAATAAAGCTAATTGGATTGATTTTGATGCTTCAATTATCTTAGACAATGATAAATATGAAATTCGAGATAAACTAATTAACTATATTATTGAATTAGCGAATGGTATTATTAAAACTAAAAATGAAGAAAATGGTTATAATGAAATAGCTATTTTCAAAAATGGTGTTACACTATAAAATATTCTTGCCTTTTTTTAAAGGCAAGTTTTTTTTATCTTGAAAACCATTTATGATAAATATATTATCTAATATATTATGAACAATTTAGAAAAAATCAAATCTGTAAAAAATAGAAGCATTCTCTATAACAACATTAGAAAATTCTTTAACGATAAAGGTTACTTAGAAGTTGACACCCCAACTCTTTCCCCAACACTTATCCCAGAAGCTACTATAGATAATTTTTCGACTCAATTTATAAGTGAATTCTTCCCAAATAAAGAATTATATATGATTCCATCTCCCGAAGTTTTTATGAAACAATTAATTGCAGAAGGATATCCTTCCATTTATCAATTCTCAAAATGTTTTAGAAATAGTGAACAAATGGGAAAACAACATAATATTGAATTCTCAATGTTAGAATATTACTCAAATGGATTGAATGACCAAGATTCTATTGAACTTACATCTGAAATGATTAAAAAAACCCATCTAAAAGAGACTCCATATTGGGCGCTTCCGCCATTCAAAAAAATGAGTATAAATGAAGCAATGGTTAAATATGCTAATATTGATTTAGATAAAAATCAACGACAAGTTGATTTATATGAAAAGGCAATTAAATTAGGTCTAAATTCAGTTAATAGACGTGAAAGTTGGGAATCAACATTTAATAGAATATTTTTAACTTTTGTAGAGCCAAATCTTCCTCAAGATAAACCATTAATATTATATGATTATCCAAAACAAATTGATTGTTTAGCAACTAATCAACAAGATTCTCCTTATAAAAAAAGATGGGAAATGTATATTGGAGGACTAGAAGTTGCTAACTGTTATGATGAGATGAAAGATGAAGAAAAAATAAAAGAATATTATAGAAAAGAGTATATGACTATCGTTAAGGAAAGATCAAATTCTAATAGGATTATTCCTGATATAGATGACAAATATTATGAGTTTTTTAAATCTTTTCCTCAATGTAGCGGTGTAGCTATAGGAATGGATAGACTTTTAATGAGCCAAATGAATATTGATAGTATTGAGGGGGTGATTCTTTTCCCCTTTTCTGATATGATACGCTAGTTATTAAATTTAATTTCATATACAGAGGTAAATAAACATGATTAAAGCAGGTCAAATTGAAAAAGGTACAGCTCTACTTATTAAAGGACAACCTTTTGTTTGTATCGACAGAGAATTCGTAAATCCTGGTAAAGGTTCAGCATTTGTACGTTTAAAATTAAAAAATCCTGGAACAGGACAAATCCTTGCTGAAACAATGAAAAGCCAAGATAATGCAGAAGAAATTACAGTTGAAGATAGAGATTGCCAATATCTATATAATGATGGAACTTCCTTCCATTTAATGTTAACAGATACATATGATCAACTTGAAGTTCCAATGGCTAACTTCCCTGATTTTGAATACTTAATGAAAGATGGCGATACTTATCGTTGTACTTTCTGGGAAGATCAATTATTAGATATCCAAATTCCAAGTAAAGTTGTTTACTTAGTAACAGAAGCAGAAGAAGCTGTAAAAGGCGATACAGTTCAAGGTGCTACAAAATATGTTACAACAGAATGTGGACTAAAAGTTAGATGTCCAATTTTCATTAAACAAGGTGAAAAAATTAGAATAAATACAGAAACTAAAGAATATTTAGAAAGAGTTAATAGCTAATTAACAAAGAGGCCAATTGGCCTCTTATTTTTTTTGTTTTTCATTAATAATTATGAATTATTCAAATTTTTGATATCTCTTATTAAACAGGAATAATACTTAACAATTCTATATAAATAATATTTATATCTTTGAAATAACTAAAAGGCTGAACACTTTTGTGATCAGCCCGAACTTTGTACTTAATATTAATATATTAATAAACTGAATCTGGTTGATAGAAATCAGCAGCATTTTCTGCAGTTACTAAAACTGAAGGAAGAACTACATTTGTCATCATAGATTTATCATGGAAATCAGCACTCTTGTTTCCTAAAGCTACATCAACAGCATAATCTAAACCAGCAGCAGCCATATCAGCAGGATATGTTACAGTTGCTCTTACTAACTTATCACCATCCATAGCTTTTTTAACCATAACTTTTGAACCTGCACCACCTAAGAAAGTATGAATATCATCTCTTCCTGATTCTTCGTAAGCTTGTAATACTCCAACTAAAACATCATCATCTTGACAATATACTGCATCAATATGAGGGTATTTAGTTAAGAAAGTTTCCATTAATTCTAAACCTTTTTGTGTTGACCAATCAGCAAATTCATATTTATCTTTTCCAAGTAGGTTTTTAATTGAAGGTTCTTTATCAATTTCACTGAAGAAAGCATCCATTCTTTGTTTATCAATTTCAACAGGCATACCACCCATTACTACTAAGTTACCACCATTAGTTTTTTCTACCATTTCTGAAGCTAACCATTGACCACATAGTTTACCAAACATTGTGTTATCACCAGCTAAGTTGATATAACCAAATGATGTATCAGTTAAACCTCTATCAACTACGATACATTTAACACCTTCTTTATGAGCAGCTTTAACACTAGATGTTAATGGAGCTGATTCATAAGGCAATATTACTAAGTAATCAATTCCTTTAGCTAATAAGTTATCAACTGCTTCAACTTGTTTTGCAGATGAATCTGCAGTAACATATGTAAAGTCAAATTTATCACCATATTGTTCTTGATATTCAGCAACTCTTGTGTTAACCCACCAAACAATACCACCTGTCCATCCATGGTCTGCACTAGGAGTAGTAATACCAATCTTAATTGGAGCTTCTTTTCCTTCTGTTTGACCTTGAGCAAAAACACTACCACATAGTAATGAAACTATAACCATCAAGATAACAACTTTTTTATTCATCTTGATTCCTCCTTTTTGTTATTTTTCTCTTTTAAACTGTACTAATACAGCTATAATAATTACCAAACCTTTTGCTGCTTGTTGTAAATATGATGAAACACCAGCTAAAACAAGCATATTATTTATAATTCCAAGCATAATTGCACCTAAAACTGTTCCAAATATGCTTCCTACACCTCCAGTCATTGGAGTACCACCGATAACAACCGCAGCAATTGCATCTAATTCGTAACCAGTACAATCAGAGGGATTAATACAATTTAATCTAGAAGACCAAAGTAGAGCTGAAACTCCAACCGTAAATCCTGTAATTACATAAGGAATTAATTTAATTGTACTAACACTGATTGCTGAATATTTAGCTACTTGTTCATTTGCTCCTACTGCACAAATATACTTACCAGTCCTTGTGTTATTTAAGAAAATTTGCAAAATCACTGCAAGGATGAAAAAACACCATACAGGAACAGGTAATCCTAAAATAACACCAGATCCTATTGCGCCATATGTACTATTTATTGATTCAATATTCCCTGCTTCAGCAAAATAAATGATTAAAGATCTATAAATTGACATAGTACCTAAAGTTGCAATAAATGGTGCAATTTTTCCTTTAGTTACTAATAACCCATTTATTAAACCTAATAATGTTGCAAATGCTAAAGATACAAAAACACCTACTAACACACCAATGATTAAATTATTTTCAAAAGTGTTTAATGCAAAAATTGCAACACCACCAGCAAATGCAGTCATAGAACCAACAGATAAGTCAAATCCTCCTGAGATAATAATAAGAGTCATACCTAAAGCAATAATTCCAGTATAGGAAACTTGTCTCAATATGGTTACAATATTCCTCATTCTTAAAAAATTAGGCCAACCTAAAACAGCAGCTAATACAAATAAACATAAAAAACCAATTATTGTTGTATGATCACTTAATTTAAATTTTGTTTTACTACTATTATCATTAATTAATTTATCATTACTTTCTTTCATAAATTTACATCACCTTTACACCTGTGGCGTAATACATGATTTCCTCCTCATTAATATCATTGTTTTCTAACTCACCACAAATGTGACCTTCTCTAAGAACATAGACTCTATTACATAAACCTATAATTTCTTCTAATTCTGAAGAAATTATTATTAATGACATTCCACTAGCTTGTAACTCATTAATGAAATGATATATTTCACTCTTTGCATTAATATCAATCCCTCTAGTGGGTTCATCTAAAATCAATATTTTAGGTTCTGTATCCATAGCCTTAGCTAAATATACTTTTTGCTGATTACCACCACTTAAAAATTTCAAAGCATTTTTTAATGAAGCAGCTTTAGTATTAAATTTCTTAATAAATTCTTCACTTTTCTTATGAATTGAATTATTATCAAGTAAACCATTGGAATTTACATAATTTTTCAACGAAATCATTGTTGTATTGGTTGGAATATCAAATAAAGTATGAATACCTCTTCCTTGTCTATCTTCACTGATATAAGCAAGATTATTATTATAAGCAATTCTTGGGTTTTTAATTTCTATTTTCTTACCAAAGAGAGAAATATCTCCATTATCAATTTTGCGAAGCCCCATTATACTTTCTGCAAGTTCTGTTCTACCGGCACCAACTAATCCAGCTAAACCTAAAATTTCACCTTGTTTAAGATAAATTGAAGCATCTACAACTTTATTACCAAGTTTAATATTATTTACTTCTAAAACTTTTTCCTCTTTTATAAACTTTGGAGATTTTTCAGGAAATATTTGAGATAATTCGCGACCAACCATTTGTTGAGCCATAAATTGTTCATCTACTTCATTAATATCTTTTGTGCAAATTAAATTACCATCTCTAAGAATAGCAACTCTATCACAAATTTCTTTCACTTCATTTAATTTGTGCGATACAAAAACTAGAGAAACTCCATCAGCTTTCAAACTTCGCATAAGATCAAATAAAACATTTATCTCATGAGATGTTAAAGTTGTAGTTGGTTCATCAAAAACAATTATTTTAGAATTAATAATTAATGCTTTAGATACTTCAACCATTTGTTTTTCAGCAACACTTAAATTAGAAATTTTTTCATCCACAGAGATTTTAGTATTTAAACGAGTTAACAATTCTTTTGATTTCTTTCTCATTGCATTTTTATCTAACAATCCACTAGGCAATCTTATTTCATTGCCTAGGAATATGTTCTCAAATACATTCAAAGTAGAAATCAAATTAAATTCTTGAGGAACCATTGAAATTCCAAGTTCTTTAGCTTTTTGAGAATCTTTGATATCAACTGTTTCACCTAATAATTTTAATGAACCACCAGTTGGGTAATAAATTCCATTAATAATTTTAATTAATGTAGATTTACCCGCACCATTTTCTCCAATTAAACCTAAACATTCCCCTGAAAATAACTCAAGATTTATATTATTTAATACTTTAACTTTAGAAAATTCTTTGCTAATTGCATTTATTTCTAAAATATTTTTTTTCAAAATTAGTTCTCCATTGCACCATCAAAATCAACAGTTGATAAATCAAAATCAATTTTGCGTGTAAATTCTAAAGCTTCTTTTGCACCGAATATTCTATCCATTCCATTATCTTCCCATTCAATTGATAAAGGACCTCTATACCCTGCAGCATTTGCTTCTCTAATTATTAACTCAAAATCAACACTACCATGACCTGGAGATACAAAATTCCAACCACGTCTCATATCACCAAATTGGATGTGTGAGCCTAAAATACCACTTCTTCCATCTAATTTAACTCTTGAATCTTTAATATGAACATGATAAATATGATCTGCAAAATCTCTAAAGAATAAGTCTGGGGATAAACCTTGCCAAATCAAATGACTAGGGTCAAAATTTATTCCTAAAGTTGGTCTATAATTAAATTTTTTTAATAATCTTTCTGTTGAATAATAGTCAAAAGCAATTTCCGCAGGATGTACTTCATGAGCAAATTTAACATTGCATTCATCAAATACATCAAAAATTGGAGTCCATAAATCATATATTTCTTGAAATCCTGCTTCAACCATATCTTCTGTTGTTTGTGGGAAAGAATAAATATATTTCCAAATAGGAGATCCTAAGAAACCTGTTACTACATCACAACCCATAGCTCTTGCAGCTATAGCTGTGTTTTTCATAGTTTCAATACCCCAATCTCTAATTGCTTGTGGATCACCTTGACATTTTTTAGGAGCAAAACCTTCTAGGCGAGGATCTCCTAATGCATCACCAACACATTGGCCACCTAAATGATTACCTAAAGCGTAACAAGCTAAACCATATTTATTTAAGATAGCTTTTTTTTGTGCTACATAACTTGGATCAGTTGCTGCTTTTTCAACATCCATATGGTCGCCCCAACATGCGATTTCAACGCCATCATAACCGATTTCGCTGACTATTTTACAAACTTCTTCAAATGGCAAATCTGCCCATTGTCCTGTAAATATTGTTACTGGTCTTGACATATATATTTCCTCTTGTTTTTATTTAATTTCTACCCAAGTTGAATCTGCTCTACTACTTTTAAGACAAGCTTCAACATATTTAACACCTTCTAATCCCATTTCAGAAGTTGGATATTCAGCATCTTTTTCATCAAAATCTTTAGTAGCTAAAGCAGTTGTAAATGCTTTATAGATATTAGCAAAAGCTTCATATATCCCTTCTTGGTGACCTGCAGGAATACGAGAATATTTTTGAGCTTCATCACAGAAAGCATCACGTCCACGACTTACTATTCTCTTAGCGCAATCATTAGTTGTAAAAATGAAATGGTCAGGATCTTCTTGTACCCATTCTAAACTTCCCTTTTCACCAAATACTCTGATTCGAACAGCATTGTCATAACCTTGAGCAATTTGAGATGACCAATAAATACCTTTTGCTCCACCTTCATAATCAATCATTACTGATGCGTTATCATCTAAAGTTCTCCCTTCTACTAAAGAATCTAATCTAGCACTAACTCTCTTTATTTTTAAACCAGTTACAAATGAAACAAGATTTTCAATATGAGTACCGATATCTCCTAAACAATTAGTAGCTCCAGAAATTTTAGGATCCATTCTCCAAGGAGCTAATTTACTATTTTCATCAATTGGTTCACTAAGCCATCCTTGAGGGTATTCAGCATTAACAAACCTTATTTTTCCAATTTCACCAGTTCTAACTAAATTCTGCATTTCTTTTACAGCAGGAAAACCAGTGTAAGTATATGTGACACCAAATAGGAGGCCTTTTTCTTTTTGAATTCTTACTAATTCTTCACTTTGTTTAGAGGTCCAAGTTAAAGGTTTATCACAAACAACATTAATTCCATTTTCTAAAAAAGCTTTACAAACTTCAAAATGAGAAATATTCGGAGTTACACAAACAACAAAATCAATACCATCTTCTCTTTTGGCCTCTTCAGCTGCCATAGTTGCATAATCTTTATATAATCGATCTTTCTCAATGTATAATTGTTTGCCAAAATCTAAAGTTTTTTCATAATTTCTTGAAAAAGTAGCAGCTACTAATTTGCAATCATTATTCATTCTTATAGCAGTTCTATGAACATCTCCGATAAATGCGTTTGGTCCTCCACCTACCATTCCGTATCTAAACATTACATCCTCCTTTTAGCTATGCACTTAAGTGCATTAAAAGTGAAAAAAAATTCACTTATCACTTATGCACGCAAGTGCATTACAAATATTATTCTATCACATTAAATAAATAATGCAAGATAAATTTTAAATCTTATTTTTACTTAAATAATTTATAGCAGTTTTTACCTGATTTTTACTTTCTTCAAAAGAAGAATTCTGGAGCTCTAAATCTATACTACCATTGTAATTACACCTTTCTGCTATCTCAATTACTTTTTCCCAATTTGTATCTCCAAACCCAGGAAGTGTAGCTTTCATAGGTTTATCTATATCATAAAGTCCATTTTTTCTAAGAGCTTCAAAATCTATTTTTGCATCTTTTCCATGAATATTTTTAATTTTATGAATCCATGTTTCTAACTGATTTAAAGGCTCAACAAATGAAATTAATTGATGGTAAGGCTCCCACTGTAAACCTATTTTTTCATCATCTATAGTATTAAAAATCAAATTCCATGCTGTTGGATTTATTGCAATATTCCATTTACCCTTTTTCCAAGTATCACCCATTCGACAATTTTCAAATAATATTCCATTGCAATCATACTTATAAGCCAAATTTAACTTTTGTGAAAATATTTCTTTATATTTTTCTAAAGATTGTTCAACACTTCTATTATTAACACGACCTGCAAAACCAGATACATAAGCATTATTAAAATGTTTGCTATTTTTAATTAATATATCCCATCCACTAATTGTATCTTCATTTTCTAGGCTATTACCAAAAACAGAAAGACAAGAAACATTGAATTTATGTTTCTCAATAAGTTTTATATTTTTTTCTAATGATTTCTCTAAAACTTTTTCCCAAAAAGCTATAGAAACATTATTACAATTATTTTCTGATAAAAAATCTAAAACTTCATCACTCAATTCATTTGAGTAGACCAACATCCCTATTTGCAACATCTTGAGCCACCTTATTAAGTAAGTCTTGTACTTTTATAGCAAAATTTAAATTCAAGAAATTAGAAATATTATTATCAACTAAATCAATGAACGCTTTATAAGTTGAAAAAGAATTTTGATTTTCAACTTCATAATTTTCATTATTTGTAATTATATTGATTACATTTCTATTTGTTGTATTATTAAAAATAATTTCACCTTCTCTATATTTTAATTCAATAACAAAATCATCCTCACTATCACTTTCATTGCTTACAAGCATCTCTATTTTTGTGTCTTCTGAAATAAAGTTAATATTACATGTGCTAAAAATTGGATTGCTTTGTTTTGGTTTAAAGAGATTTCCTTCAAATAATTTGTAATTAATTAAAGATACATATTCTAATTTAGGGAATAAATATAATAATACATCTATTGCATGAGAACCCAAATCTCCCAAACATCCTAAACAAGAAATATCAGGATTTAATCTCCAATTCCATCTAGAATCAGTTACATAATCACCCCAACATTTTGTTATAGTCCAATTTTGCAAATAAGAAATTTTTACTTTTTCTAATTTCCCTAAAGAATTAGAAGAATCTATATAATGTTTAAGAGTTAAAATTCCCTTGTAATTATGCTTTGAAAAATTAATCATTAATGGATAATTATTATCAATAGTAATTTCTTTAATCTGTTCATAATTAAAAGATAGTGGTTTTTCCATAAATATGGGGACATTAAATTTTGCTATTCTATTTAAAACAGAAATATGTAAAGAATCAACAACAGCAACTGATATTGCATCAAATTCGCCAATATGGGAATCTAGTTCTTTTATTGTTGTTTCTATAAATCCAATATCGTATTTCAACTGTAATTTTTTAAGTTTTTCAAGATTTAAATCAACTGCACCAATTATTTTTGCACCTAAGCTTTTAAATTTTTTAATGTGGTATGTACCCATACCCCCGCACCCAATAACGACTAACCTCATTATAATGCCTCTATAGTAGATTTCCTGATAACAAAATCTGTATCTGCCCAAATTTGTTTTTTTGTTTCTTTTTTTTCAATAATATCTATTAATAAATTTGAAGCTTGTATACCCATATCAAATATTGGCTGAGATATTGTTGAAAGAGCGGGAGTACTAGTTGTTGCAGGATAAAAGTTATCATAACCAATAACTTGAATATCTTTTGGTACAACTAAATGGTTATCAGTACAAGCCTGCATAAATCCAAAAGCCTGTCTATCACAAGCAGCCATTACAAGAGATGGCATATTTTTTTTAAAATTCATAAATGAAGCATATCCTGAAGTTTTTGAGAAATCTCCTTTCACTATTTTAGTCTTCATATTATATTTTTTTGCTAAATTTTCAAAATTAGCTAATCTATCTTTTCCATTTTTAAAATTCAAATCACCTGTAATATAACCAATATATGTATGACCGTTTTTATATAAATAATCAAAGGCTTTAATCATTCCCATATCTGGTTTAGCATACACACTACTGGCCCCTTGGAAATAGTTATTAACTAATACAAATGGTCGATTATTATCTATAAGTTTAGAAATAGAAGAATAATTTTCATCTGTAATTGAAAATATCAATCCATCAACTACATGTGAACTAATTAACTCATCATATGAATTATATCGACCAAAACAATTATCAATAACAATATTTACCTGATAACCTCTCTCAGTTACCCCTTCTATTACAGCATCAAGCATACTTGGGAAATAAGCTCTAGAAAAAGGTTTAAATTTTTTATAATGAGGAGTTACAAAACCTATGCAATAGCTTTTATTTTGAGCAAACAAAGTAGCTGTTCTTGAAGGGACATATCCTAGTTCTTTTGCAACTGTTCTTACTTTATTTTTTATTGGCTCTGATATTAATTTTGAATCATTCATCGCTCTAGAAACTGTGGATTCAGAAACCCCAGCAACTTTTGCAACATCAGCTCTTGTAACTGTTTTCGACATTATTTATCCTAAATTTTAATTATGGTATTAATATTAGCATGTTATTTTTTACTGAGCAATATTTAAAAATATTTATTTATCTATTAAAAAACTGAACCTAAATAGGTTCAGCTCTATAAATTAGACATATAAATATAAATTAATTTATTTCTACAGAATCATCTTCCGGTTCACCTTTATGAACATTTCTCATTAAAATAAAAGCAATTGCCATATTTATAGCTGCAAAAGCAAACAATGATTGAAAGCCAAAAACATCAATACAAAACCCTGTTATTGGGGGTGAGATAATTGATGCCAACTGACTAAAGAAATAATAAAGACCAGTATATATTCCCATAGTTTTATAATCAGCCATTTGCCATAACATTGGAAAACTATTTGTAACAACTGAAACCCAGAAAATACCAAAGAGAAATAATAATGCCCAGAAAGTATATTGTCTAAAGGCTTGACTTTGTCCTAATGTTAATGAGTTGTGAGCAAAAATAACCATTAAAATTATTACTAAAGCAAATAAAGCCCCTCTAATGGTTTTCCTTCTTCCAAATTTGTGAGCAAATTTACCAGAAGGGATTGCAAATATTGCATATGCAATTCCTACCATACCTGCAGCTAATGATGCGGTCCCTTTAGAAGTTTGTAAAACATCAATACTATATAAACCAACAAATGGTAATACTCCTTGGTATGCTATAAACCAGAAAAGTAAAGATAGAAGAATAAATAAAGCACTTTTATCATTTTCAGCAAAAATCACTTTCAAACTCTTTCCAATTGGAACTTTTTCTTCTTTATCTTCCTCCTTATAATTTCCATTCTTTTCTTTTACAAAAATGAATAATAAAATAACAGCTAAGATTACTAAAAGTCCAGCAACAGGGAAAGCTAAAATGTTATCAAAAGATTGCCCATTAATCTTAATTGGGACATTCATCAATCGAGCTAAACCAACTGTACCAACAATAGTTGCAATGCCTCCCATTGTATTAATTACACCATTAGCTTCAGATCTCACTTCCCCTGGAACCATATCAGGCATTAAAGCTACAACTGGTCCTCTTACAGCTTGTTTAAATATATTTAATAAAAATACTGCTATTATTAATAACCAAAAAGTTTTTATTGCCGCAAAAGGGATAATCCCAAACATAACAGCACTTAATGGAAGCAATACAATAATATATGGCATTCTTCTTCCAATAGGAGATCGTGTTCTATCACTCAATGCACTGAAAATAGGAATTAAGAAAATTGCTAATAAATTGTCAAAAGTCATTATTGTTCCAACTAAACCTTTAGAATCAATATATTTTGATAAAAATATTGGAACATAAGTATCATAAAGAGGATCCATTAAACCCATAGTAAAAAATCCTAATCCAATTAAGAAAGTGGTAGCATAATAGCCTTTCAAACTTTTTTTCTTTTCAGTTGCCATAAAAATACACCTCAAATTTAAGTATAACCTATTTTATCATAGTTTTGTTAAATAAAATGATTTATTTTGTCAAATAACATATTTCTAATATAATATGGCACTTGTTAAAAATAAGAAATTATAATAAACCATTAACTATGGAAATTGCAGTACATACCTTTGATGAATTAAAAAAAAATTATAAATTAAGTAAAAATGAAATGGCTTTTAAAGAAGATAAAAATTCACTGCCTATATCAATTACAAAACATTTCTTATCTCTTATTGATTTAGAAGATGAAAACGACCCTTTAAGAATACAAGTTTTCCCAAATGTCTTAGAAGAACAAGATGAAATATTAGAAAACATTGACCCTTTAAAAGAAATAAATCATTCTGTTTCTAGTAGATTGATACATAGATATGATAATAGAGTAGCCCTTTTAACAACAGATATTTGCCCTATGTATTGTAGACATTGTTTTAGAAGAAGATTTACTGGCAAATTACTTGGACCAATATCTGATAACGAAATAATTGAAGCTTCTCTTTATATACAAAAGCATCCTAAAATTACTGAAATTTTATTAACCGGAGGAGATTTACTTACATTAACAGATAAAAAATTAGATTTTTTAATTAATAAGTTAAGAGAACATAATCCAAAATTGATAATCAGAATTTGTACTCGTATGGTTATTAGTGAACCGTCAAGAGTAACTGATAATTTAATTGCGATTTTTAAAAAATATGATAGCGCACCTTTTTATTTATTAACACAAGTAAATCATCCTAATGAGTTAGAAGAGAATTCAATTAATGCAATTAGTAAATTCATAAACTCAGGAATTTCAGCAATGAATCAAACTGTACTACTAAAAGGTGTAAATGATGATTTTGATACTATGGAAGAATTATGTAACAAATTATTATTCAATAGAGTCAAACCTTATTATGTATTTCAAGGAGATCTTGTATCAGGAACTTCACATTTGCGAGTTAATGTTAATAAAACAATGATGATAGAAAAGGAAATGAGAAAAAGACTCTCTGGTTTAGCAATGCCAAACTTTATGATTGATTTACCTCAAGGAGGAGGAAAAGTTCCTCTTTCAGAATGTTATTTAAAAGAATTTGAGAACAATACTTATACTTTTTATACATTAGATGGAGAAGAAAGAAAATATCCACATACTAATCATTAATTTTTAGTGGATATTACTAAATTTTATATTATTTTATCTTTTATTTTTTGATATAAATTTTCAGCATAAATTTTAAAACATTCTTCATTTGGATGAAGTACCATATTATCAAAATTTGTTGCATCATGAAAAGTGAGTTCAAACCCATCAATTATTGTGAAATGATCATACTTTTTTGCTTCTTTTATGAGAATTGAGATAACATCAAATATTGTTCCTAAGCCATTAACTTTTAAATAATCTCCCCTCCAAATAGGAGTAATGATAAAAACTTGGATATTTGAATACAGTTTATGTAATTGAGAAAAATATTTTTCGATATTAATTTTAAGTTTCTCTATCGATTGAGCTAAGGCCCAATCATTAGTTCCATAAGCACTTATTACAATTGATGGAGTTAAAGACAATTTTTCATCTACAGTATTATAATCATGAACAGCTCCTGCGACCCCTTGGTTTATGAAATTCATATTTAATTTTTTAGATAATAATGCAGGATAAGTATTTCTAGGATGTAAAGATGCATACCCTTGTGTAATAGAATCTCCTAAAAATAGAATTGTGTTTTCACTTGTTTGGCTATATCTAAAAGAAGAATTATCATCAATTTTAAAATTATTAATCATGATGGAAGAACTATGTGGAAAATAAATACTGATTTTCTTTTCCTCACTATTGTTAAAATTTGCTTCAAACATATATTTATAATAATTATAATTTGAACATGATATACTTTCTATGTACTCATCATTAATTAATATATCAAAAAAAGCAAAATCTTCTTTACAAAGTCCAGTTTTATAATCAAATTGAACTTTTTCAGTATTACTAAAAAACTCTACAAGTATTCCTGATGAATATTCACATTGAACTGTTAAAGGCTCTCTTTGATTTTTAAAGCCTTCTTTTTGCTTTTTACTTAACCTTTCTGCTTTATAATATCCATTTATTTCAAGTATGTATAAATGATTTAAAAATAGCTTACTATAGTCAATATTCACAGAAATTCCTTTCTTCAAAATACTTATAAAAAATCTCTAAAACTAGATTTTTAGTCTCAGAGATTTAAATAAATATTAATTAGATTATTCTAATATATTTAAAGCATCATCTATTGCTTGTTGTCTAATTTGTTCTCTCAAATTATCATAATCCTCATCAGTTAATACCTGAGATTGAGTTGAATTAAATACAGGTATATTTATTGATTCACCTTCTTCAGTTGTATATTCATCAATAATTTCATCTGATACTTCAGGAACTTGAGCTACAATTACAGCATTTATAGAGTTTGAGCTTTCTTCATCACTTTGTTCTTCAACTGTTGCAGTAATCTGAGGAGCCGCTAAAGTAGAGTCAGCAACTTCAGCATCTACACTCATAGCTTCAACTTTTGCTGAAATTTGAGGAGCTTCAGGAACAATAGCTTTATCCTCTTCTATTTCTTTTACACTAGATACAGTATTAACTTTAGGGCTAGCAAAAGATGGGGATGGAATTTTTAATGATTCTTTCTTTGTAACAATTATAGACTCAACTGATTCATCTTCAGGTACATATACAATACTATAAGCATTAGCTAAAGCACTATTTGAAGGATCATCAACATCGGAAACATTAATTAAGAAAGCATTTTCAGATTTAACTTCTTTGTTATCTACTAAGATATCAACTACTCCTAAATCACTAAAATTAACTCCCGATTGAACAACTAAAGTATCACCAATAATTTTTCCATTTGAGGAAATATCATCATTATTCCCATCAATCCATAAATCCACACCATTTAAATGTTGAATAATTGGAGTTGCAATATCACTATTTGCTCCAAAATTACCTAATACAATAATATAATCAACATAATTTCTAGCAATATTTACTGCAGCTTGAGCATTATCAATAATAATATTACTATCAAAATTTACACCATCAACATCAACTACATCAGTCAATGCAACTACTGCAACTTTAAAACCATTATAATTATATACTTGATATGGTTGGAAATATAAATATTCATTATTATCTAAAGCATTAGCAGATAAAACTTTCAAATCAGATAATTCTTTTGCTAATTTTGACGCTTCAACTAGTTTTTCTAAACCAAAGTTAAATTCTTTTTCAGAAACTCCAATTGCATCATATTTTAATGTGTCTAATAAAATACCTGCTGTTTCACCATAATAATTATACACAACTGGACTACCAGCCATAATATTACCAGCATCTAATAATAATATATTTTTAGTTATAGATCTTGCTTCTTCTAACATTGTAGATAATCTTGAGAAACCAATACTTTCACTTGATCCTTCAAAGCGTCCTCTAATATCACCAGTATAAATTACAAATAAATCGAATACATCATGACCTTCGGCTTTAACAATTTCTTTTATACCATATGGATATACTATTTCATCATTTGTTAAATATTCATTTGAAGCTTTATCGTCTTCTTTTGTTTCAATAATTGGTTCTATTACTTCTTTTGTTTCAACTAGTACTTCATCAGTTTCTGCAATTTTTTCTACTATTTTCTCTTTATCCAAATCAACTTGGGTAATTTCTTCTGTAGACTCTTCTTTGCTTGGGACTATTACAATTTCTTTTTCTACTTCTTCAACTTTAGGTTTATCTTCAATTGCAATAGTTACAGGTTCTTTTATTATAGGAGTCTTTTCTTCAACAACTTTAGGTTCTATGGTCTTTTCTTCATCTACAACTGTTTCTGTATAAGTTGTTTCAGATGCACCAATATTATCAAATTTACCCGCTGCTATATATACATCAATTATTTCTTCAAGATTATCTAAAACAACTAAAGTTACATCATTAACTATATCATATTTATATTCTTCAAAAACACGTTGTAAATCTTCATCACTTATTTCAGGACTTTCAGCTTTTACAATTTGAACAAAGTCTTCTTTATGTGAATTGATTTCATCATTTACTTCTTCAACAACAACTGGTGTAATTGAATCTATAATTTCAGGTAAATATGATTTAACTTCTATAGAACTGAATGCAATTTCAGCTTCTTCATATAAATTTTCAAATAATGTATTTAATCTTATTTCTACACTTTCATTTATAGATAAAATTTTTGAATCAACACTATTTTCTATATCATTAGTTCTAGATTCTAAATCAGTATTAATTCTAGCTACTTTTTCATCTAAACTATCAATTAAATTATTAATTTCAGTCTCATAATCATCATCAAATTTATTAAATCTAATATCTAAATCTGAAGATATAGCATTGAATTTTTCATCAATACCACTATTTATTGAAGCTATTTCTGAATCAATATCAACTTTGCTAGCTTCTACCTCTTTGGTTTGTGTAGGAATTTCTAAATTTTCAAATCTATCATTGATAGTTTCATCAATACTTGCAACAAGTGAAGATTTAATACTATCGGTTAAAGCATCAGATAAATCAATAACAATAGAGGTAATTTTATCTTCTAAAATAGGAATTAAATTAGTGTCTGTATATTCTTGTACTGCTTTTTGAATATTTTCTTTATTAGCTACAACTAAAGCATCCATAAAATCTTGATCTCGTAATATTGCAGTTTTAATTTGAGGAGTTACTTTTTCAACAATTATATCATAATCAATTACAGGAGCCGGTAACCTTGTAGCAGGTTGATCGACTTCTAAAAGAGGAACATTTTGACGTTGTTTTGCTTCTTCAATAATATAACTCGGTGTACTAGGTCTAGTATACCAAAGAGCTCCAAAAGCAATAATAGCGGCACAAATTGTAAACACTAATAAAGAAATACGCGTTGATCTTTTCATATGTTATAGTCACGAATTATAAAAATTAATTCGAATTCCTCCTATCTTTTTTATCTTTAAAAGGTTAGATAATCATTTTACTAATAAAATTATACCAATTTATGACACATCAAACAAGTTTATTTTCATTAAATCAACTATTTGAAAAAAAAAATTGAAATTTATTAAATAAAAATTAATTCCCTAATATAAATATATCACAAAATTTATCAATTTGTCGATAAATTTCCGAATTGTCCGTTTTATTATAAATGATAAAAACCTCTTTTTCTTTTTTTATATTCTTAATATTTATATCAAATTGCTTTAAATTTCTTTTAAAAAACCAATAAAAACTTCTTCTGTCTCTTTTCTTTGACCTCAAATATCTAATACGAAAAGAAGATGATACGAATACAACAGTATCACATAATTGAAGAAGATCTCCTCTTTGTAAAATAGCAGCATTTATTATAACATTTCTACTCGATTTTTTTATAATATCAATGCACATCAATTTAATTTCAGGATGAACGATACTTTCTAACAATCTTAATTTTTTCTTAGATGAGAAAACAATGTTACCAAGTTTTTTTCTATCTATCATATTATCTACTAATATTGAATCACCAAAAGCTTTAACAATTTCAAATTGCTTATTGATTAATGCTTTATGGCCTAACTTATCTACATCAATTACTAGAAAATCTTTATCTTCAAAAATCTTAGCTATATAATTTTTTCCAGCACAAGCTTTTCCCGTTAAGCCAATTACTTTCATTAGTGCATTTCTCCCCAGCTATTAGCTTTTTCAATGCTAACCCTTAAAGGAATAGATAATTTATAAGCACCTTCTAATGATTCTCTTAATAGTTTTTCAACAATTTCAACTTCTTCATCAAGTACTTCTAAGATTACTTCATCATGAACTTGTAATAAGACCTTTGATTGTAAATTATTTGATTTTAAAGCATTATTTATTCTAATCATTCCAATTTTCATTATTTCAGCAGCAGATCCTTGAATTATAGAATTAACTGCAACTCTTTCACTTGAAGCTTTTTCTATCCTATTTTTACTATTAATATTTGGAATTTTACGAATATGCCCCATTAATGTTTCAATTTGCTTTTCTTTTCTGACTTTTGAAATTGTATTATCAATAAATTTAGCAACATTACTATATCTAGAAAAATATGCTTTAATAAAATTACTTGCATCTTTTCTACTAATATTTAACTCATTAGCAAGCCTAAAAGCACTCATTCCATACATAACACCAAAATTTATTGTTTTTGCAACTCTTCTTTCATCACTTGAAATTTGACTTATTTCTTTATCAAAAATCAAAGAAGCAGTAAATCTATGAATATCTTCTCCACTTTTAAAAGCTTCTTGCAAAGATTTATCATCAGCAACATGAGCTAAAACTACAAGTTCAATCTGAGAATAGTCTGCACTCATTAAAACACAACCTTCTTTAGGAACAAAGGCTTCTCTGATTTTGCGACCTTCTTCACTTCTAATTGGAATATTTTGTAAGTTAGGATTAATTGAACTTAAACGTCCTGTAGCTGTTCCAAATTGTAAAAAAGAAGTATGAACTCTTTTTGTTTCTTCGTTTACGACTGATGGAAAGTTATCAACATATGTGGTTTTTAACTTGTTTATTGTTCTGTAATCTAATATTTCTTTTATGATTGGATCAGTATCTAATAAATCCTCTAAAACATCAGTTGCTGTTGAATACCCAGTTTTTGTTTTCTTTTTAGCGGGCAAACCTTTGTCTTCAAATAAGACTTTTTGAAGTTGTTTTGTTGAATTGACATTAAATTCATATTCACTATGTTTGTAAATTTCTTTTAAGTCTTTATCAATACGTTCTTGGAAAATAAGTGATAATTGATTTAATTTTTCTAAAGATAATTTAATCCCTTCTAATTCCATATTAGCTAAAATTGTAATTAAAGGCATTTCTATATTATAAAAAACTTTTTTCAAATTATTATCTAATTTTTCATTAAATAACAAATATAATCTATATGTAATATCACTATCTTCAGCAGCATAAGCAACAGCCTCAGCTTTTTCAACATCACTAAAGAGTTTCCCTTTTTCAACAACATCCGAAAAAGGAATGCAAAGGTAATTTAAATATTGAAGAGCAACTTTGTCCATTTTATAAGATGGAGAAATACTATCATATAACCATGCAGCAATCATTGTATCAAAAACAATATTTTTTAATTCTACACCAAAGCGTTTCATTACCTTATAATCATATTTTATATTATGACCAACAATTGCAATTGGATTGTCTTGTAAAAATTCTTTTAATACATTTCTAACATCTTCATCTTTATGGAGTCTTTCTCCACCACAAATAATTGGAAAATAATAAGCTTCTTTTAATTTATATGAAAGAGAAAAACCTACAAGATTAGCTTCCATTGGATTCTCGCTAGTAGTTTCTGTATCAAAAGCCATTAACTTTGTACTCATAGATACATCAATCAAGATTTCCTTTAATTCTTCAATTGTATCAATAGCTGTTAATGTAGATGATCCTAATAGGGAGGGGTCACACTTTATGGTTTCATCATTAGTATCTTCAACTTCATAAGAAATATTGTTTTGACCCTTTTCAATATCTTCTTTGCTTAACAATCTTTTAACTGCTGCCAGTAAAGTCCTAGAATTAATACTTGTAAAATAAGGTATTATATTCTCTAAATTTATTTTTTCTAAATTAAATTCCTCAACACTAAAATTATCATAAAGGCTTTCATCTATCTTTAATTTTACTAGATCTCTTGATAAGAAAGCTAAGTCTTTTGAAGCTAACAATTTAGATTTAACACCTTTAGATAAATCATCTACATTAGCATAAATATTCTCTAGGGTATTGTATTTATTTAATAATTTTACAGCACCTTTTGCACCAACACCTTTTACACCTGGGACATTGTCACTTGAATCACCAATTAATGATAAATAATCAACTATTTGATTTGGTCTAATTAAAAATTCTTCTTCTACTTCACTTGGGCTAAATAACCTATATTCTTTTTGTCCTTTTTTGGGAGGTCTTAAAGCAAATACATTTTTATTTACTAATTGAAGTAAGTCTTTATCTGCTGTAAACATTATAGCATTTAAATTTTGTTCTGTAGATTTCTCACATAAATATGCAATAATATCATCTGCTTCTAATCCAGCTTTCATAATTGTTGGAATATTTACTTGTTCTAACAAGTCAATAATAATTGGGATTTGATTCTTTAAATCTTGAGGTGCATCATCTCTGTTAGCCTTATATTCACTGTACATATCATGTCTAAAAGTTGGTCCTTTAGAATCCATAGCTACAACTAAATATCCAGGTTTATATTTTCTCAAAATCATAAATAAAGTATTAAAAAAACCATATATTGCAGAAATATTATTACCATCTTTATCAAATAAAGGATTCGTAATAAAGCCATAGTATGATCTAAAAATTAAACCAAAACCATCAATTATATATAATTCTTCTCTTTCAACATCATCAACATCAAGCATATCAACTATACTATCAACATCAACTTTAACCTCTTCTTTTTTCTCTTTTCCAAAATCCATTTTAATAGTTGGCATTTCATTTTTTTCTTGAAGGATTTTCCCTTCTTCATAGTCTTTTTCGTCAAATAAACTATCCATTATTCCTCCAATTCAATAGACAACATATCATAAGATAAATTCATATTTTTAGGTAAATTTTTATTATCTCTTTCATGCTTTAATCCATGTGCGATATGAGTAAAATAAGTTTGCTTTGCTTTAATCAATTTAGCTTCTTCAACTGCTTGTTCTAAAGTGAAATGTGTTTTATGAGGCCAATGTTGAAGAGCATCTAAGATTAAAACATCTAAATCATCTAAAAATTCATATGTTTCTTTTGGAATATAATTACAATCTGTTAAATACGCAATATTAAATATCTTAAAGCCATAAATTGGTAATTTTCCATGATAAACAATCAAAGGAGTTATTTCGAAACCAAATATATTTATTTTTTTATAAGGAGTTAAAACATTTAAAGAAACATTTGGGATAACTGTATTATTTATTGTTCCATTAAGAATATAAGAAAATCTATTTTCAATTTCATCTATGGTACTATTATCCCCATATATAGGAAGAGGAACATCTTTATTTGTAAAAGATCTTAAATCATCAATACCATTTAAATGATCGGCATGAGTATGTGTGTATAAGACAGCATCTAAATCTGATAAATTCGCTCTTAAACACTGAAGACGGAATTCAGGACCAGTATCAATAACTAAACTTTTCCCCTCTTTTTCTAATAAAAGACTACTTCGATATCGATTATCTCTAGGATCTTTTGATAAACAAGTTTCACAGCGACAACCTATTGAAGGAATCCCATGACTAGTTCCAGTTCCTAAAAAAGTTATTTTATAAGACATAAATAATTAATTTCCAACAGAATTTACTAAATCATTTAAATCATCAGTATTTATATTATCTAGTAAGGATTCAACACTTTGTCCTGTTTTTTCTTCTATTTCTTTTGATAAATCTTGAACTTTTTCAATACTATCTGAAGAAGCAGAAAAACCGACTTTTAGATACTTAGTGCTAAAACTTGGGAAGAAAAAGAATATTATAAAAAAAGTAATAACTGAAGCCAATAAAGGTTTTACAAAAAAGTCTTTAAATCCAAATCTACTCATAACTCTCTCCCTATTTCTTGTATTTTATCACAATTTCTTATTAATAGAAATACTATTTATCTGTATCTTTTTTGAAATAAAAAAGGAGGGAATCCCCTCCTTCAAACTAAAAATTTATAAATGTTAAATGAAAGAAATTAATGCTGATACACCAAATTTACCATTATCAAGATTAACTGGAGTAAAATCACCAAAATCAAAATCTTCAGTTCCAAATTTAGAAAGAGTTAAATTAGTTGTAGGTACTGTATAATTAGCAGATATTGCTAATTTTCCTAAAAGTAAATCAACATGAGCTTTATACATACATGGAGAGTCTAAGAAAGCAGTTTCAAAATCAAAAATAGATCCTGTAGAAGAAGTTAGAGCGCTACCTGTAGAATCAAAATAGATACTATATTGAGGGCCAAAACCAATACCAATTCTAATTAAATTTAACAAATCAAAACTCACTCCTGCGGTTAGTAAGTTACTAAATTCAACGCTAGAAGAAGTTTTTGTTGTAAACAAAGAGGATGCAGTAGCTTCTAAAAACAAGAATTTTAATCTTGCTTCAGTTCCAAAATCATAATTTGTAATATTTTCTTGATCTTCATTATTGTCTTGTATTAAACCTGCATCAATTTTATATTGAGCTGTTGTACCTAGATTCAAATCTAATGCTTTAGCACTTATGCTAATAGGTAAAATTATAAATAAAACAAAAATTATTCCTAAAACTCTTTTTCTCATAATTGTACTCCTTGTTACTTATTAATCTTAGTTTGTAAACTACTAATTAATAATTATTATAACACAGATTTTTTTTTAGATACATATTTATTTAAAAAATATTTATAATTAATTGTAGAAAAAAAAAGGAGGGATTAACCCTCCTTCATAAGTATAATCTATGTATATTATATTAATGAAATTAATACAGAAACACCTAACATACCATCTTCAAAATTGCTAACACCTAAGTCATCAACATTGAATGTACCTTCTACGATATTTTGAATATTAAAGCCTATTGAAGGAACTGTATAATTAGCTGATAATGTTAATCCACCTAATAAGAAATCTACATTAGCTTTGTATGTACAATTTGCTTCCATAAATACTTTTCCAAAATCAAATGTTGCACCAGATGCATCTAATATATCACCATTATTTTTAAAATCAACAGTGTATTGTGGTCCTAAACCTACGCCAATTCTAATTAAATTCAATAAATCAAGACTTACACCTGCTGTCATTAATGTATCAGCTTCATAACCATCTGCTGCACTATTTGGACCTACAATTGACATTGCTGAAGCTTCAACTAATAAAAACTTTAATCTAGCTTCTGCACCAAATTTATAGTTATCAACATTAAATAAATCATCTTCATTTGAACCTTGAACTGAACCTGCATCTAGTTGATATTGAGCAGTTCCACCAATACTAAAATCTAAAACTTCTGCACTTAAACTTACAGGAACAATTACACATAATGCTAAAATTAAACCTAAAACTTTCTTTTTCATAATATTAACTCCTAACTTTTAATAATAGTTTGTCTCATTTACATAACCTATAACTAACTTATTAATTATTTGTTACAATTTTGTTATAAAAAAATGATTTTTTTTTATATCAATAATAATAACATGAAATTATATTTTTTCCTACTAAAATATAACATTTTATTTTTTTGTTATATTTCTAATAAATATTGAATTAGAAGCGTCGCTTGGCATTCGCCAATCTCCTCTAGGACTTAAAGTTACACTACCTACTTTTGGTCCATCAGGCAAAGTAGATCTTTTAAATTGTTGAGCAAAGAATCTTTTTATAAAAACTTTTAACCATTTATCAATAATTTCAATATCAAAATCATCATTAAATGTATGAATAGCCAATCTTCTAATTTTATCAATAGAGAAAGAACAACGAGTAAAATAATATAAGAAGAAATCATGCAAAATATAAGGTCCAACAAATTCTTCTGTTTTTTGAGCAATTGTACCATCTCCACTTGGAGGAAGTAATTCAGGACTTACAGGAGTTGCAACAATATCTAAAAGTGTATTTCTAATATCTTTCTCACTAATACTTGCACTATATGTAACTAAATGTTTAACAAGAGTTTTTGGAACTGAAGCGTTAACTCCATAATTTGACATATGATCACCATTAAATGTAGCCCAGCCTAAGGCTAATTCAGAGAGATCTCCTGTACCAATTACAAGTCCTCCAACTTTATTAGCAAAATCCATCAAGATTTGAGTTCTTTCCCTCGCTTGTGAATTTTCATATACGACATTATGAATATTTTCATCATGATTTATATCAATAAAATGTTGAGTTACGGCTTTTTTAATATTAATTTCTCTAAAATCAACACCAAGAGAGGTAGCTAATTGCATAGAATTTGATTTGGTCCTTTTTGTTGTACCAAAGCAAGGCATACTGATTGCATGAATATTTTCTAAAGGTAAATTTGCTCTCTTAAAAGCTCTTATTGTTACTAATAAAGCAAGAGTTGAATCAAGACCTCCTGATAAACCAATAACAGCATGTGTTGAATATGCAGCTTTTAAACGTCTTACTAAACCTAAAGCTTGTAATGTTAATATTTTTTCACACCTTTGTTTCATTAATAAATCTGAACTTGGAATAAATGGAGTTTTTGAAACAAAATAATCATCTAAACTAGTTTCAACATCATTCAATTCAAAATCAATTGTTTTATAACCTTCTACTTTATTATAGAAAGTATTCATTTTTCGCCTATCGATTGCTAGATGTTGAACATCCACAATTGCTGTTTGAATAACACCACTTTTTTCTTCTACATCTACAAGAATTTTCCCATTTGAACAAATTAAATTATGAGCATTAAAAACTAAATCAGTTGTTGACTCACCCTCTCCTGCTCCAACATATAAATAAGCACAAATACATTTTGCACTTTGAATTGATACAAGATTTCTTCGATAATCACTTTTTGTAACAATATCATCAGTAGCAGATGGATTTGCAATAATAGTTGCACCAGCTACACAGTGATTGAGAGATGGACTGTTTGGGACCCATAAATCTTCACAAATTTCAACACCGATAATTAAATTATCAATACTTTTACAATTGAATAATAATCTAGTTCCAAAATATGTTTTTTGGTTAAAAACAGTTATTTCTATATTTTCATCAGCAGGCTCATAGAACCATCTTTTTTCATAGAATTCTTGGTAATTTGGAATATTCTGTTTTGGAACGATTCCTAAGAGTTTACCATTATTAATTACAGCTGCACAGTTGTATAGTTTATTATTTAAAACAAACAAAGTACCAACTATTGCAACAATTTGTGAAAAATTTTTTGAATAAATAATAATTTCTTCTAATAATCTTAGTGAATTATCAACAACACTTTGATTTAAAAATAAATCACCTGCAGTATAAGATGTAATAGAAAGTTCTGGAAAAGTTATTACTTTAACTCCCATTCTTTCTGCATCTTCAATACCTTTTATTATATTATTTTTATTATTCTCTAAGTCTAGGGTATAATTAATTGGAGAGTAAGTAGCTACTTTAATAAATCCATCTTTCATAACAGCCTCTTAATTTTAAATATACCCTATTATCATAAGTTTTCTATTTTAAGTCAAACAAGATGTAATAACTAATGCATTTAATTTAGAAATATAGTTTCTTTAAAACTTTCATACAATCTTTTCTATCTTCTTTACTCATTACTGACTTTGGAGTTATTGCATCAACTGGGCAAACACTATAACAAGAACCACATTCATCACAATATTTTCCATTTATAGAAAAATAATCGCCGTTATTTTCAATAGCTTTAAAGGTACAAACTTTATTACAAGAACCACAAGCAATACATTTTTCTTTATCAATTGTAAATCCGACTTTTACAGATTCAAATCCATTAAAAAAGAATCTTTCTCTATTTAATTTATTTTCTCTGCTTTTCATTTCAAAATCAAAATCATAAATTTCTCCACTGAAACGATGTAATACAAAGGTTGTCATAGTTGGATATCTTTCTATATCATTAACTAATCCTTTAAAACTTGAATCATTATTTGCTTTTTCTAATAATTGATCAAAAGATAATTCTTTAACATCACCTTTAACTCTAATAAAAAATCCAGGTGGGAAGTAACTCAAACCATCATCATCATGATTAGCCTTAGTAGCTTGAGAAACCATAGATAATACAGCAACTTTATTTGTTTCTTTTAATTGTTTATAGAAAGGTTTTACTTTCATTGTTTGAAAATATATTCCATCTTCATCATATGTTAAGAAATGAGCTATTCTCATTTCAGGATACCCATCATTTATTGTAGCAAAACTATATGAATGCAACATTTCAAATTTTTCAAATACTTCTTTAATTGTTAACATTTTAACCTTCTTTAATTATTTATAAACTCTAAAAATTTATCTGATTTCGAATTATTAATATCTATTATTCTACCGTGATCTATTATTTTACCTTCATCCATAAATATATAATAATCTGCAATTTCTTTTAGAAAATTCATCTCATGTGTTACTAGAATAAATTCCATCCCCTTATCTCGTAAAGTTTTAATACTTTCTAACACTTCCTTTGTTAGTAAAGGATCAAGAGCAGATGTAGGTTCATCTAGAAACATTACTTTAGGATTTGTAGCAAAAGCTCTTGCAATAGATGCTCTTTGAGCTTGCCCTCCTGAAATTTTATCAGGAGTCTTTTCTTTAACATCATAAAGTGAAAATTCTTTAATTAATGAATTTATTATTTCATCAGTTTCTTGTTTACTATATTTCTTAATTTTTTCTAAAATAAGCCTAATATTATCTTCTACACTTAAATGAGGAAAAAGACTATGTTCTTGAAAGACATAGGATACTTGATTATGAAATTCCTTTTTACTTTTCTTCTCTAATTTTGTTTCATTTATATATATTTCGCCATTATCAGGTTTTTCTATATAAGCTAAATGCCTTAAAAGAGTAGATTTTCCGCATCCAGAGGGTCCAATTATTCCAACTACTTTTGCTTTTTCTATATTAACGGTTATTTCTTTTAAAACATGATGGAATTCATATGTTTTATTAAGATTATTTACTTTTATCTTCATTTCTAAACTCTTTTTGCTAAATATTTTGCTAATAATGATAAAGGTATCGTTATTAGCAAATACATTAACCACATAATCAAATAACCTTCTATACTTGCATAAGTTTTATTTGAAATTACAGTAATTACATAAGCAATTTCACTTACTGATATAATTTTAAGTAAAGCTGAACCTTTTATAATATTAGATAAATTATTTAGCATTGATGGAAGTAATGGCTTTAATATTTGTGGAAAGATAACATAAATATATTTTTCAAAAAAATTAAAATTATATAATTCCATGACAATAAATTGTTTATCACTTATAATCTCTATTGCAGATTCAAAGGAATTTGCAATATATGGAATCATATATATACTTAAAGCTATTATTCCTAAAATTTGCTTATTTGTAACATTTACCCTTATGCCAAAAACATAAACTATTAAAAATACCATTACTAATAAAGGTGTTCCAATAATCACTTCTCTTATTATTTGAGACAAATACCTTACATATTCATTTTTAATATGGAGTAATATATAAAATAAAAAACCTCCAATAACACTTATAAACAAAGTCGTAAGACTAATAAATAAAGTAGAAATTAATGCACTAAATAGTTTATCTTTCTCACTTAAAAATATTTTAAAATTTAAACTTTCAATTGAAAAAAAGATAAGATAAATTAATATAGCAACTACTATTAATAATGATAATATAAATGCTTTTCTATTGTATTGGTTTTTGGACAATGTAAGATAACCCTAATTCATCATTTTTTAAGAATTCATTAATCATTGGATCTAATTGTTCTTCTAGTTGAGAATACAATCCACCTTCTTTATATAATTCTTTTATAAATTCATTTGATTTTTCCAATAATTCTTTATTCCCCTTCTTTATAGCAAAACCAGAGGCAAAATATTCTCCTAAATTAAAATATAATTCTGTTGTTTCTTTATATGCTGCATGATCTTGTATTACAGTACTACTTCCTACTAATACATTAGACATACCTGTGTTAATTTCCATTAGAGCTGCAGCAATTTCACTAACCTCTGTTGATTGAATTCCATATTTATTTGGAATACTTATTGAAATAGTTGAAGCTAATCCAATTGGTTTTATATCTTCCAATTCAAAAAAATCTTCAACATTCATATCATCGCTAATATTGTTTTTATTATAAAAATCTTTATTAACTAATTCTATGGCTCGTGAATATCTATATGGATCTGTAAAATCAACTTTAATCTTTCTCTCATCGGTAATTGTCATATCACTAATAATAATATCTGATTCTCCTGTTTCAAGAGAAGCAATTAACATACTAAAATCAGTATTTACAATTTCTAAGTCCATATCTAAATACTCGGCAAAAGCTTTAGCTATCTCATATTCCAATCCTGAGGGATTATTATCATCATCAATATACATAAAAGGAGGATATTTTAAATCCATAGCAACTTTTAAGGTTTCTTTTTCAACTTCATCATTTTCTCTTTTATTACAACTTGTTAATACTAGAAGACAAATTAATAAATAAATTATTGTTTTTAATACTTTTTTCATATCTATTATATAAAATTTTATAAAAAATTTATGAATACAAATCTTTGTAATAAAAATGTAAATATCGAACCTTTAACTATTTTTTATTTTAGTATATTATTATAATTCATGTCAGTGAATAGAGTTTTATATAATAATAAATATAAAAAAAATACTAATATTGAAATTGTTACAATAAAAGAATTCTTTAATAGATTAAAATTATCGTTTTTAAAAAAAGATTTTAGATTAGATTTTTATTCCTTAATGTACATAACTAAAGGAGTAGCTTCTCATAGCATAAATTTTAAAGAATTTAGAATTGAAAAAGATAATTTAATTGTTCTTGAAAAAGATAAAATTCACTCCTTTAGAGAGCCTAATGATATTGAAGGCTATATAATTAATATAAATAAAGCTTTTTTTATGAAATCTAATAATAGTTTTGACTATGATTTATTGTCTTTCTTTGAACTTCCAATTGAAACTCCTATCTTAAAGTTAAATACTAATCTTAATCAAACAAATAGAATTTTAATTGATTTATTATATAAAGAATATGAATTTAGTGATTACAATGAAGAATTATTAACTTCAATTTTCTACAGCTTCATATATTCTGTAAGAAAAGAATTAAAAGCTGTACAAAATCAATTTTCAATTAATTCATATAAAACTTATTTTAAATTTAGGGAATTAGTTAATAAAAATTATAAAAACCAAAAAGATGTAAAAGACTATGCAAAAATACTTGGATTAAGTTATAAAACAATAAACAAAGCATGTAAAGAATGCACTGATATTAGTGCAAAGCAAATTATAATAAATAAAATTATAATTGAAGCAAAAAGATTATTATTAGCAAATGAATTATCAAATACAGAAATTGCTTATGAATTAGGGTTTGAAGAACCTTCAAACTTTTCACACTTCTTTAAAATTCATGTTGGTCTTAATATGAAAAAGTATAGAGATATAAATTAAAAGTTACTTTGAATTTTTTCTGGATTGACAAATAATTCAACTTGACCACATTTTGGACATACTGCAATTTTAACTGTATTTAATGTTAAACCACAAATACCAGACTTTTGAATATATAATTCACTCTTTGTACCTTTTAGTGAATAATCTTCTAACATTTCTACATCACATCTAATACATTTTCTCATAATTACCTTCTTATTTGATTAATGGATAAACAAAATAACTTATATTTACTTTAGTCTCTTTATTTAATATATCATATGATGATTCAACTAACCATTCTTCATTAAATCTATATCCTAAATTTATATTTAAGGTCTTTGTAGAAGAGGTGTGTTCATTATATATAGGATAGTCAAAATCAACTAATAAATAAGCTTTATTATAATTCAATTTTAAAAGCGATTTTATTTTCAATGTTAAATCATAATCTTCAAAGTTTAAATCAACAGTAGGGATAATTGAAAATAATGATTTTTCACCTCCAAAAGAATAACCAATACCACTTATTAAATCAAAATTATTATTATTTGGATTATATTTAAGAGAAAAATAAGAAGAAGTAGTATTTTTAAATAAATTTACTTTATTATAAGCCGCTTTTTCAAAAATAGTTAAATCATTTACAACAAGACTATTATTATTATATAACATCTCAATATCAAAAAATTTTGCACTATATATTGAAATTGCACTTTGTCTTTGTTCTGTTACATCATTATCGAATATAGAAAATTTAAAAGATAAATTCTTATTAATTAAACCCAGAGAGACTTTTGAAACTTTCTCACTAAACATTGTATTAGAGTCAAAATTATCAACAACAACCTCAAACTTATCAAAACCAACAAATTCACTTGTTTCATTTGTAAATACTTTAAAGTATTTATGTCTATCAATTATTTCTTCTTTTGACAAAGGTGATTCATCATGCATTAATTTAATTAGAGGAGGAGATATTATATATAGATCTTCAACAAAGCCATATTTTTCTACATAAGATATGACTCTAGCTGGCATAATTGCAGTTGGAAAATAATAGTTAGTATTATCATCACTTAGAAGTTCAGATAAAACATCACCAAGATATGAAGAGCAATTATAAGTGAAAAATTGATATATTAAATCTTTATTTTTATAGTCTCTATAAACTATATTCAAAAGTTCTTCTATTTTTTCTTTAGGTATATTTGTTTTATATAAAAATAGAGTTCTATTTTGTCCAACCGTATATCTTTCAGCAATTAAATTAAAATTCCGAATATCAATATATCCTGTTAAACCAACACTAGCTCCTTTTATTATTTTCTCTAATTCTCCCATACTTTCATGATAAGCATAATAATTTATTGAAATAGCATTATTTAAATTATCACCATCAGATAATACAATCATTGCGTGAGCACCTAAAGAACCTAAATGTTCACTAGTTGGAGAGCTTGCTGCAATATATATGGTGTTAAAATTTTTTTCTAAAATTTCAGCTTTGCTAATATTATAATTTGAAAAAGTTACATATTTTGATTCATCTTGTTTTGCATATAGATTAGTTATATTGAAAACAAATATTAAAATAAATACTAAAGTTTTAAAGCTTTTTAACATTATCTCGTCCACTATTTTTTGCTTTATAAAGAGCTTTATCAGAAATATCAATTAATTGGTTTGTTGTTTTTTCACCAATAATAGAGTTAAAAGTATAACCTATAGATGCTGTTATTATTTTTTTCTCTGATTCCTCAAAACTTATTTTTAAATTCCTAATCTCTTCTGCTATATAATACACAAGGTCTTCAAATTTATCTTCATCAACTCCATAATAGAATCCAATAAATTCTTCTCCTCCATAACGATATATATCAATCTGAAATTCTTTAGAAATTTTTATAAATAATTTTGAAATTGTTTGTAAACAAATATCGCCTTCTATATGACCTTTGTTATCATTATACAATTTAAAGAAGTCTATATCTAACATAAAAACACCTGTAATTTTAGGATCAGAGTTTTTGCTTTCGTTCTCAACAACTTTTAAATACATTAATCTTCTATTTGGTAATTTTGTCAAGAAATCCATATGTTCATTTTCTTTAGCTTCTCTTTCGGTTTCAAAACCTATTAATTTTACTTTTCTATAATTTCTTCCTAATATAGCCCCTATAATAGTAAAGGTAGTAGTATTAACAACATCTTCAATTGCCAATCCTAAAGGTTTAACTAAAAAAGTAGTGATAGTAAATATTAAATAATAAATAATTATTGTAGCATTCACTCTAGGACTTATATCAAGAATTAAAAAAGAAAAAATACATAAAAAAACAACAATACTTGTTGCATGAGAGTCAGTATTCTCAATTGTGCCTATATATGTGAAAAAGGCAAATAGATAAGTTAAATATAAATATGAAATTATTAATCTGAGAGAATAATTTTTTGTTTCTAATGTAATAAAATAAAATATAATGCTAAGAAAAGCTCCTATTGCATACAATATAAAAAATTCAGTTTTTGGTTTTGTATATATTGAAAATAAAAAAATAGAAATAAATAAAAAAATACAAAAAGGCAAAATAGTTTTTAAAAACTTTTCTATATCGTCTCTTATTGCTATTTTGTTATCATCAAATAGTTTTTTTTCAAGCTTTAAGTATTCATTTATATAAGTTTTTATTTTAATATTGTCCCCCGATTCATTCTATTCTATAAAATATATACTAACGATTTTAATACATAATATCCTATTAATTTCACAAGTAATAGGATATTGGTATTTAAAATATATAAATTATATTAATATGTTATTGAAGGTTTTTCAATATTTTTTATTTTTTTAAATAATTCTTCAAATTCACACCCTTTTTTATAAAATACTGCAGGAGTTAAACAAGGTGTTTCAACATCAAATTCACCAGCTAAATATTCTTTCCCACTAAACAAATGAACCCAATTGTCATCTGGAAGTACAACTTTACGACTCATACTTCCTTCTTTTATTTGAGGTGCTACTAATAATTGATCTCCTAGTAAATACTGATCTTTAATATTGAAGAATTTTTCATCTTCATAATTTAAGAAAATAGGTCTTTGAATAGGAATTCCTTCTTCATGATTTAATTTATTTAATACATCTAAATAATCATAGAGAGCATTATGGACTTTTACTAGATAGGAAAAAGCTAAAAGAGAATCTTTATCATCCATTAATTGATGATTGACTTGAGGTCTATTACCCTCATGAGTTCTCATAAATGGTGTAAAAGCTGCCATCTCTGCCCATCTAATTAATAACTCTTTACTTCTCTTTAAAGTATATAATGTTGTATATCCTCCTATATCACTGTGATGTAATCCACTAGCACACATAGATAAAGATAAGGCAGAAGTAATTACACTTGGAAGACCATCATCTTCACTCCAATCGACATTTTGGTCTCCAGCCCAAATAAGTTTACAATATTTTTGGCTCATTGAATTACCAGCTCTCATAAAGAAAACAATATCATCTCTACCTGATTCTTTACATGCTTCGTAATTTAATTTAGCCCATAAACCTGGCCATCTATTATGTTCAACTAAAGCATCTCCATTTTTAAGATAACAATCTGTTGGTAAGTATTCTCCAAAATCTGCCATCCAACCAGATAGACCAAAATTAATTAAGTTTTCTTTTATTACTTCTTTATACCAATCATATGCTTCTAAAATTGTAAAATCGATTATACCACAATTAAATTCGCCAAAATCAACAAAATAATTTTCTCCATCTTTATCTTTTGCTAAATAATCATTTTCTATAGCAATTTTACATAAAGTTCCATCATTAACTACATAAGGATTAATATATCCCATAATTCGAGTATTATCTTTTTTTAAATCTTCTATAATCGATGGAAGTTTAGGATATAATTCTTCATCCCATTTCCAGTCCCATCTAAGTCTTTTCCCAAAAGAAGTATAATTTATCCCTTCCCAGTCTTGAATCCAAATACTATTTAAATCAAGATCAAATTGTTTAGCTTTTTCATTACAAGCTAAAATATAATCACTTCCACCTTGAATTCCTAAAGACAATCCCTTAAGAGCCCAACTAGGTAATAAATCTTGTTTCCCTAAATAAGAAGAAAGCAATTTCACTGTATCAAGTAAAGTATCAGCTTTTCCAATAATTATTTCATCAGGAATTTGCCAAAAAGTAATTTCATGATAATCATCATTTTCAAAATTAAAATTACAATATGCAAAAGTATCACAATGTAAAAAATACTTCTTTGAAGATATATATGTTGGCTGAGGATAAAATGTAGTATAATAATCTCCTCCACCTCTCATATCTTCATCAGCTAATTTTGTAATTTCTGTCTTTTTATTTCTTCCAACCCCTTGTTCCATTGTAAATATTGGGAAACTTTTACCTCTTAAATTAAAATATGAGAATTGTTCACCTAGACCAAATACTGCTTCATTCTTATCAGCTTTTAATCTAATCATTAATCTATTAAATCTCTCAGGTATACTTAAAACCTTAATTTTAATTAAATTATTTTCTTCATAAATTTTTGCTTGAGCTTTTTCATTATTATTTTCAAAATTTAATAAAATCTCATTATTTTCAACTTTTGAATCAATTATATTAAAATCAACTCTTTCTTTAATCTTATCATCAATAAAGAAATTACCTAGGTGCATATCGATATCAGCATCTCCAATTCCTAATGATAAGAAAATTTCATCTTCAACTAAAATTAAATCTTCACTACAAATTCTATATTTTTCATTAATATTCTTTACAGCAATCATAATAATTAACCTTTTACTGCTCCATTTGTCATACCACCAATTATTTGGTCATGCATAAAAATGTATACAACAATAGTTGGTATCATTGTAATAACAATAGCTGCCAACATACTAGTATAATCTACAACAAATTGTGATTTGAAGTATCTTATTCCTAATTGTAATGTTCTTGATCTTGTACTATTTGTCAATAACATTGCATATGTAAATTCATTCCAACAATATATAAACATTAAAACACCCGCTGTTGCTAATCCAGATTTTGATAGAGGGAAAATAACTTTCGTAAATCTTTGCGCGAAAGTACATCCATCTATTGTTGCAGCTTCTTCTAATTCTTTAGGAATTGTAGACATAAAGCCATGGATTAGATATACAGAAATAGGAATATTAATTGCAGAATAAACAATAATTAAACCTAGAAGGTTATCAATTAAATGCAAATTATTTACTAATCTAAAATATGGAACCATCAAAGCAATTATAGGTACTAAAACACCAGCCATAATTACTGAAAGTAAAACACTACTACCTTTAAATTTTTCTCTAGCAATTGCAAATGCTCCCATTGATGATGCACCTAAATTTAGAGCAGTAGCAAAAACAGCAACAATTATAGAATTTAAAAATAATCTAGGTAGACCACTCATATTTATAGCTTTAACATAGTTTGAAACTTGCCAAACAGCTGGAAGTGAAAATGCAGAGGCTGTTTCAAATTCTAGATTTGATTTAAATGATGTGATAAATAACCATACTAAAGGTAAAAATGTTATGATTAAAAAGAATATTAAATAGAACCATTTGAAAAATGTTCCTAAAAATCCGAATTTAGATTTTTCTCTTACTACTTTACTAGCCATTATTCATTTCCCCCTAAAACTCGTCAGAATTTCTGCTCATTAATGCTCTAATTACACCAATTGTTACACCACCAAATATAACAAGTGTTGCACCAATTGCATTTCCTTCACCATAATGAAGAGCTTGCATATCAGTGTATAACATAATACCCATTACTGAAGTTGTATGAGCTGGTCCACCACCAGTCATTAAGAATGTTGATTCAAAATGTCTCATACCATAAGCCAGTGCTAATGTAATAGTTGTAATTAATATAGGTTTTAGCATTGGAAGAGTGATATGGAATTCTTGTTGTAAAATATTTGCTCCATCTAGTTCAGCTGCTTCATAATATGAATCAGGTACACTTAATCTTGAAGCTAAAATAACAATCATGAAGTACCCAATATAGAAAACTTGTTGGAATATAACTGCAGCGAAAGCTGTATCCATATTACCTAACCAGTTATTAGATAAATGTCCTAATCCTACAAGTGTCAACAATGCATTTAATACACCATTTTCAGCATTATAGATTGCGGTCCACATCATTGCTAAAGCTACTTGAGAAATAACATTAGGCAAGAAATATATAGTTCTAAAGAACTTCCATCCCTTTGGTCTTCTTGCTAATACCATAGCCATAATACAAGCCATTGGGACTTGAACAAAACCCAAAACAAGAGCCCATACAATATTATTTCTTAGTGATAATCTAAAATTCTCATCATTAAATAAGTATTTATAATTTCCAAGCCCTATAAATTCAGGAGTTGTAAAACCATTCCATTTAGTAAAACTAGTTGCAATAACATAAGTTAATGGATATATAAAAAAAGCAGTAAACAATACTAAAACTGGCAATAAAAATAGAAATATCATTGTTTTGTTTTTATTTTTTTGCATAAAATCTCTCCATAAAATTAAAGGCCTAGATAAATTATCTAGGCCCAATACTTATTCCTTATTAACGGATTTTTGAAGCAATTTGAGCTACGAATTCAGCAGGTGTTGCTTTACCAGCACCTAATTTTGCTAAAGCTTGACCAAATTCAGCCATTACATCAGTTGCAAAATTGAATTGGAAGTGTGTATTAATAAAAGATGCACCATTTACAGCTTCATTAAATGCAGTTTGTACTCTATTACCTGTAACACCAGGAGTTTTAACAGCTAACATAGCACCTGAAGCTTGAGAAACTTTTGCAGCATTTTCAGGAGTAGTCATCCATTTCATGAATTTAATAACAGCTTCTTTCTTAGCAGGATCATCAGTATTAGCAGCTACTAAGTTAGATTGTGGGAAACCAACTTGGCCGTTAGAATATGCAGCGCCAGGACCTGGACCAATTTCTACAGCTTCAAATACTTCAGGAGCTTCAGATTTAACACGACCGATATACCAAGGTCCATTAATAAACATAGCTGTATTGCCTTTTAAGAAATGTCCGCCTGAAACACCAGCATCACCACCGATTGCATCAACTGTTGTATTTCCATCCATATACATTTTTTGAAGTACTGCTGCAGCTTCAACAAATACAGGATCAGTTGCAAAATCTTTTTCCCAAACGTTAGGACCACCTAAAGCATTTAAAATATGACAATACCAAAGCATTGAAGTCCAAGCATTTGTACCACCTGTCATTTGAGATGTAGGTACATAACCAGCAGCTTTAATTTTATCACATGCATCAAAGAATTCATCAAATGTAGCAGGAATTTCATCAACACCAGCTTCTTTTAAGATATCCATATTATACCAAATTGGAGTATAACCCATTTCGAATGGTAATGATTTTGTTCTTCCATTAACAGTTGCTGTTGTAATAGCTCCATCTACAAAGCTATTTTTCCAATCACCTTTTAATTCATCAGTAAAATCCATTAGAACATCACTATTATAGAACATAAAAGAAGTTTGATCAGGATTAAATGAGAATACATCAGGAGCAGAATTAGAACCTAACATTGTATTAATTTTTGATCTATATGCATCTGGGTCAGGATTTTCTTCAATTATAACTTTAATTTTCCCTGTATTCGCAGCGTTAAATTCATCAACTAACTCTTTAACTGGAGCAGCTTTTGTATCAGCTCCTACCCAAATTGTTGAAAATCTAATTTCAACTTCTTTATCTCCAGCTTCTTCAGCACCTTGTGCGAAAACGAAAGAAGGAACGATAAATAATATTGCTAATAATGCAACTAAAAGTTTTTTCTTCATAATAATCTCCTTTTATTATATTTCTTTCATAAAGAAAGTTAAACATATCTAAAGTTACATGTCAACTTTTTTTTTATAGATTAAAATATAAGAAATTATAATTTATAAATATATAATACACATTTTTACTAAAGATTTAGTAATATATTAACTTTAGTTAATTAACATAATTCTTTACATAGTAAACAATAAATAAAAAAAATAGGACGAAAATTTATTTTAAACAATTTTATTAAAATAAATTCATCCTATTTATAAGAATTTTGAATACATAAATAATACTTAACAAAAATTAACTACCTTATATATACGAATATATTAAGCATATACTTTCACTAAATAATTTATTTATTTCTATATTCTTCAATCAACGCTATCACTTTATTTTTAATTAATTGAGAACATTCTCTAAAGCCCTCAATTGGACCACCAGAAGGATCATCTAAACCCCAATCTTCTCTTTGATTGCAAGGAATAAATGGACATTGAACACCACATCCCATAGTAATTAAAACATCAAGACTTGAAGGGATATCTTTTAAAAGTTTTGGATAATGAGAAGACATATCAATACCTTCTTCATTCATTACCTCAACTGCTAAAGATTTAACTTCTGGATACTCTTCAGTTCCAGCTGAATATGCATCAAAAATATCACTTCCTAATTCCTTCATCCAAGCTTCAGCCATTTGCGATCTGCAAGAATTATGAACACAAACAAAAGCTACAGTAAATTTTGCCATAGAATTTCCCTTATTTTATAAATTTAATTCTCTTTTCATCAAATCGATCAATAAATCTATTTGAACCATCAATTTCAGGATATCCTACTGCAATTAATGCAAAAGGGGAAACTCTTTCTTCAATATTTAACGCTTTTCTAACATAATCAACTCTTTCTTGGTTTGGGTAAACTCCCATCCAAGTAGTTCCAAGTCCTAGATTCACAGCTTCAAGCATTAAATTTTGAATTGATGCCCCTAAATCTTGTGGTGCGAACTCACCAGCTTTTAAATCAACATTTTTCATTAATACAACAATTATTGCTGAAGCTTTTTGAGAAAATTTAGTATGAGTGCTTGTTTGAGATAAAATATTTTTTTTATCTTCATTTTCAACTACAATAAATTCCCATGGTTGTTGGTTTACAGCTGATGGAGCTTGCATTGCAGCTTTAAGAATTGCGAATAATTTTTCTTCTTCTACTATTTTTGTAGAATATTTTCTAACACTACGTCTATTATTAATAGTATCCATTATAACTTTCCTTATAATAATTCTTCGATTTCACTTACTGATAAAACTTTTCCACTTGATACTACTTTTTCATCAATTACAAGTGCAGGAGTACTCATTACTCCATAATCCAAAATCTTTTCAATTTCTTTTAAATGTGTTACTTCATCACTACTTTTTTTATTTTCAATAGCAGTTTTTACATTTTTTTCTAAAGTCATACACTTTGGACAACCAGAACCTAATACTTTAATCCTTGCATTAGGATTATAAACTTCTTCTTCTTTAACTTTTTTTGAAAATAAACCCATATTTCTCTCCTAGTATTACTATCTATGACAACAACAATTTTGTTTTTCTTTTGATAATTTTGAAAAAATTGTTGTTATTTCTTTTGTATAATCTTCATTAATCATATAATAATGAGATCTTCCCTCTTTTCTTTCTATGATTAAATTTGCATCTTTTAACAACTTCATATCATATGAGAGTGTTGGTTGTGTACAATTAAATCTTTTTTGGAGTTCACAAGCACATATTTCGCCACAAGATATAATATCTAAAATCTCTAATCTTTTTGGATTAGATAAGATTTTAAAAGTTTTACTTAATTCTGTATAATTCATTTCATCCTCTAAACATAGAAAATCTTCTATGTTTAATATATTAAAAAACATAGAAGATTGTCAATGTATTCTATTTATCTTTAAGGGATTCTTTTACCTGCACTTGCATATAATTTAAACCATTCATCTCTAGTTAAGTTTATATCACTTGCTTTTGCAATCCTGTTTAAACGCTCAGAATTAGTTGTGCCAGTAATTACTTGCATTTTTAAAGGAAGTCTTAGAATCCAAGCAGCTGCAATTGCTTCATTTGAAACTCCATATTTTTCACACAGTATATCTATTTCTTTATTTAATTTTTCAAATTTATCATTATTTAAGAAAACTCCTTCAAAAAATCCATATTGAAATGGGGACCAAGCTTGAATAGTAATATCATTCAACTTTGAATACTCCCACATACCCCCATCACGTGAAGGGCTATATTCATTTTTCGTATTTACATTGAGAAAACTATCAATCATATAAGATTCTGTAATACTCATTTGAAGTTGATTAATAGAAAATCTATTACCACATGTTGTATTTAAATAATTCATTTGTGTTGCACTTTGATTACTAACACCAAATACCTTTACTTTTTTTGTTTGTGATAATTCATTTAAAATCTCATTTACTTCATCTTCTTCCATTAAAGGGTCTGGTCGGTGAAACAAAAAGAAATCTAAATAATCAACATTTAATCTTTTTAGACTTCCATCAATAGCTTTTAAAATATGTTCTTTAGAAAAGTCATAACCTAAACCTCTTTTTATTGAAGCTTTACTTTGAATTATAATATCTTCTCTTTTGACATTTAAATTTTTTATTGCTTTTGAAAAAACTCTTTCACTTTCTCCATATCCATATATATCAGCATGATCAAAAAAGTTTAAATTATTTGACATTGCGGTTGAAATGAGAGATTCAACTTCTTTTTCACTTTTATCACTAATTCTCATACAACCAACTACAATTTCTGGAACTTCTTTTTCATAACCTTTGATTTTCATATTGTTAATACTCCTTTACATATTCATTTATATTAATTATAACACATTAATTGATTTATTTAAGTTCATTATCTATACTCATTAACTAGGATAAAATTATGAATTATACAGAAAAACTCAATAGAAACATTATTAATAACTATATATTTATATTTCTTTCAAATTTAAATTTAACACATGGCCTTTGGATGATATATTTAGCAATCAAAGGTATGAGTTTAGTACAACTTGGTATATTAGAAGGAATTTTTCATATCACATCCTTTTTAATGGAAGTACCAACTGGTATTATTGCTGATGTTTATGGGAGAAAAACAAGTAGATTAATTGGACGTATTTTATTTCTAATTAGCTTATTACTACTTTTCATTGCAAATAGTTTCTACTTTTTTGCACTTTCTTTTGTATTCACTGCTTTATCCTATAACTTGGAATCCGGAGCTGGAGAAGCTCTTATTTATGATTCCTTAAAAGAATTAGAACTTGAAAAAGAGTATATGAAAATAAACGGTAAACAAGAAGTATCATATCAATTAGCATCTATTGTATCGCTTATTCTAGGGGGATATTTAGCAACTCTCAATTATGATTATGTATTTTATGTATCTCTCTTTGTTGCAGCATTTGCAATTATTCAAACTCTAAGTTTTCAAGAACCAAAATATGAAAAAGAAGAAATAACTTCAAAAAATCCAATTGTTTTAATGAAAGAACAATTATATGGAAGTGTAAAAGCTATTAAAAATAATAAAAAAATAGGATTATTTATTATTTTTACACAAATCATTTTAGCTTTTGGAACAACCTTATTTTTTTATTTACAAAACTATTTAAAAGCAAATAATCACAATGAATTCTTCATAGGAACATTCTTAGCAATCTCTTCAATATTTGAAGCAATTGCTAGTGTAAATGCTCATAGGGTTGAAAAAATATTTAAAGAAAGAGGAATATTATTAGTCATGCCATTTATTAGCATAATTTGTATATGGTTAATTGCCCTAACTCCTTATCCTTATATTTTCTACATTTTGATGATGATTATTGAAAGTTTTATTTATGTTGCAATGGCAGATTATATAAATAAACTTATACCAAGTAATAACAGAGCAACTATTCTATCACTTTCAAGTATGGTATTTAGCTTTATCATGATTATAATCTTCCCATTAGTTGGGAAGATAGGAGATTTATTTTCTCTTAATACTGCATTTATTGTATTAGCAGTTATTGGAACTATTTTTGCTATTGCAAATTCTTACATAATTCTTAATATAAAGGATAATTCTAAATAATATAGGATTTCCATTTATTATATATGTTTAATAAAAAAGGATCTAAATATGATAAAGCTTTATCTTTCATCCATTTAGGGACATTATAATAACACTCAGCAATAGAGCCTGTAATTGCTGCTATTGTATCACTATCTCCACCTAATGAAATTGCAAGTCTTATTGCATCTTCAAAATTTTCAGATTCTAAAAAAGCCACAATTGCATGAGGGACTGTATCCTGACATTTTGAACTAAATCTATAGTTATATCGGATATCTTCAATGCTAAAATTTAAATCATAATAATCTTTTTCTATTTCAGATTTAATTTCATCTTTAGATTTACCAATTTTTGCAAGATATATGGCTAGAGCAACAGCTCTTGCTCCTTTTATACCTTCAGGGTGATTATGAGTAACTGATGAAACTATATCAGAAAAATAAATTACTTCATCTTTTGATTTCGCTATAGCAGCAATTGGACTAATTCTCATAGCTGAACCATTTCCAAAACTATTATAAGGTAGCAGATCTTCACTATTTGCCCAATTAAAAAATCGGTATCCATAACCAGCAGTTGGATATTTCCTTGCAAAATCTTTTAAGTAATAGATAGTTTTACTTTTTAAATCTTCTTTATAATCATTACATTCCATAATTGCTTTAGATACAGCTAATGTAAGAATCGAATCATCAGTTAAACTATTATCTTTTGTAAAAAATTGAAAATCTTTACTCTTATTATTATTTAATTCAAATCGAGAGCCTACTATATCTCCAATAATTGCACCTATCATTTTAGTTCTCTATTATTTCATAAGAAGCTTCAACTAAAACTTGTTTTGCTTTATCAGTATTTTCTTTTTTTATTAAAATATAATCTGTATCAAAAGTTGAGATTACAAATATTCCAATATTATTATTAGCTAATATTGTACTTAGTTTAGAGAGAATCCCAATTAGAGAAAAATCTAATGGTCCTAATATGTTAAGTATATTCCAACCTTTTTCACAGTTAATTCCTTCTGGAACTATTTCACTTTTACAAGTAATTGATAATTCTTCATCAGTTTTAGTCACTGTTGAAAAGTTATCAAGTTTAAACCAAGAAGGAATATCTTGATTTGGATCTAATCGACAAATTGCATAATCATCTCTGTTAATTTGTATTTTCATAATATATTTTACCTTTTATATTATTTTATATTTCGCAAAAAAAATGGAATACATCTATTTGTTCTACTACAGTAATCTAAATATTCTTTTCCAAATTTTGCTTCTAGCCATTTCTCTTCAGTTTTTTTCATTAGAATAGTTAAAAATAACCAAAATATAATAGGTAACAGTAATAATATCCAATTTTTAAATAAAATTAGTAGTCCTGAGTAAGTAAATAAATATGCCGAATATATTGGGTTCCTAACATATTTAAAGATTCCATTAGTAACTAATATACCTTGTTTTATCTTCTCATCTATACGTAAAAATACTGTAGCTAATAATAAGAGAGAAACACCTTCTGTTATTATAATTATACCTAAAATATTAAAAAATATTTTATATTGTATTATATTAAAAGCATCTAAATACCCAAAAATATGCAATATTAATGCAAATATCTCAATTAATGATATTAATATAACATATAATGGACCTACTCCAAAAAGCGGTAAATGATTTTTATTTTTATTCAATTTCATTTCCTCAATTTTAATTATAAAAAGTTACTCTTTCTCCAATTGTATCTTTTTCTTTACCTTGATGAGTTTCAGTTGGGACACCTATTGGTAAAACAGCTTTAATTATTTTATCACTTGGAATATTTAATATTCTTCTAACGCCGTCATTAAGATCTTTATTTCTTAAAATACCATCTGTCCATACTGTTGCATAACCTAAAGCAGTTACTGCTAATAAAATATTTTCACAAGCACTACTATAGTTTTCAACTTCAAAATTATAATTTGTTTTTTCACTCATATCTTCACTAAGCATTACAATAATTAAAGGAGCTGTTTTTGTTCCATTTCTATTAATTAATACCCCTAGTTCATTAATTATTTGACTATTTGTTACTACAACATAGGAAGTTGTTTGTACATTCATAGCTCTTGGTGCTGCAAGGGCAGCATTTAATATTTTATCAATATCTTCTTTAGATACTTTTTGAGATGTAAATTCACCTCTATAAGAAAACCTTTTGTTAATAACTTCAAAAAAATCCATAACACATCCTTTTTTATAATATATTTATAATCTAAAACTATTATATTCATTAGTAAATAATAAGAGTAAAAAAAAGAGGAGTATATAGATTATTCTATATATTCCACTAATTTTAAAACTTTATTAAGAAAAAATTGAACCAAATAATTAATTATAAGATATAGGGTAATTTCAACAATAATATTTTGGATACATGAGTGAAATGAATTTCTCTTAACAATTTAAAATACTGTTTCTAATTTAATCAATCTTGGAGAATTAAGAATCAAAACAAGAAACAGTTTAATTATATATTCAAGAATTAAATAAATCTTACTAATTCTTCAATTTCTTTTCTTGGGGTTGGTTTAACATCTTCAGCTGGATATCCATAAACAATTAGAGCTGCTACTGTTTCATCTTCTGGTAAATCAATAATTTCTGAAATTGATTTTTCATCAATAACTCCCATAATGCAAGTTCCTACCCCTTTAGCATGAGCTGCTAATGCGAATGTTTGACATGCTATACCAGCATCAAAAACTTCCCAAACACTAGCTTTAGTAGTTGCATAATTTTCCCCATCAAGTTTGCCACTTTTACCTTTAACATAACTTAGAACAGCAACATTTTTTGCGTTTTTTAAAGTTCCAATATTATAAACAAAATCATTAACACCATCATTAGTAATTTTTTTAATAACCTCTTCATCACTTACTAAAGTATATCTTGCAACTTGGAAATTAGCCCAAGATGGTGCAAATCTTGTTGCATCCATGATCTCAATCATATCTTCTTTGCTTACAACTTCATCTTTAAATTTTCTTACGCTTCTTCTACCTTTAATTAATTCAATAGCTTCCATTTTTATCTCCACTTATTACTTTATTTTATTAAACTGATTTACAGTTGTCTCGATTACATATTCTTTAATAGCTTTTTGAAATTCAATCAAATGTTCTGCTTTCATATGATCATTCCAAGCTTCTCTAGTTTCCCAATTCTCATATAGAGTAAACATATTTTCTTGATTTATCTCTTGATACAAATCATAGTTAATACAACCCTTTTCTTTTCTTACATCAGGGATTACTTTAAGTATTTCTTGTTTAACTATATCTATCGAATCTTCTTTTGCTTTAATGTTTGCAATTAAAGTTAACATATTAGCCTCTCTTCGATTGTCTTTTTTCTATTTTTATATTACATTGTTGTAACTACTTATGTTACAACAAATGCAAAAATACCAAACATTAGTTGTAATGTCAATGGTTACAACTAAAAAATAAAAAAATATTGCTTAATAAGGTATTTTTCAATATTATACCAATAAAAATATTAGGAGACTTTATGCAGATTACATCAAGATTTACACTAGCAACTCATATAATGATAAGCATTGCTTATTTTGAAAAAGATAGAAAAGTCACTTCTAATTTTCTTGCAGCAAGTTCAAATACTAACCCAGTTATTATTAGAAAAATATTGGGACAATTAAAAGAAGCAGGACTTGTAAATGTAAAGGCCGGAGTTGGGGGAGCTTTTTTAAATAAAGATCAAAAAGATATTACATTATATGATATTTTTTATGCAGTTCATGCAGTAGATGATAATTTCTTTAATTTTCACAAAGACCCAAACTGTGAATGTCCCGTAGGAAAGAACATACACACAGTTTTAGATTGCCATCTTGATAAAATTCAAAATGCTATGGATTTAGAAATGAAAAAAACTTCTCTATTTGATTTAATCGAAGAAACAATTAATTATTCTAAAGATTAAGATTCACTATAAACTTGATTTTTTCCAAGTTTTTTTGCCTCATATAGACATTTATCAGCTCTATTTATTAATATCTCTGGAGTTTTTATTTTATCATCATATGCAACTAACCCCATACTTAAACATATAGGAGTATCATCAATTATAATTGTAGAATAAACTTCATTCTTTAACTTTTCTGCAGCTTCAATTGATTGTTTTTTTGTTAAGTTATTAAAAATAATCAAAAATTCATCGCCACCATATCTAAAAATATAACCAGATTTAAGCATTATTTCATCAAATATTGAAACAATGCTCTTTAATACTTTATCGCCTGTTAAATGGCCAAACTTATCATTTATTTGTTTAAAATCATCAATATCAACAAGCACTATAGAAAAAGGAATTTTCTTTCTATTAAATAAAAGTATTTCTTCTTCTAAATTTTTATAAAGTAGATTTCTATTATAAGCATCTGTTAATTTATCATGAGATGAAATAGTTTCTATTTTTATTCGATTTTGAACGATTATTATTATAATGATTATTAACAGTAACCATAAAAATCCAAATAATAATATTTTGGAGATATAAGATTGATTTAAATCATAAATAGCATCACATCTTTCAGTGAAAACAAAATAAGCAGCAGCTTTTTCTTCAACATTATTTATTAATAAAAAACCATTACAATAATCTTTATCATCTAGCTTTGAATGAAGACTAAAAGTCCTTTCATCTTCTAAATATATTGAAATATTATCGCTTTCAACAATATTCATTATGGAATCTTTTGATAATTGGTTTATTGTTTTATTGTCTACATAATAATCATTAGAAAAGTCTACTTTCGAATAGTTTAGAGCAATTTCTTCTTCCCAAACCTTTTCATCAACTATTTCTTTTTTCATTAAAAACAAGCTACTGGTATTAAAAAGTTTCTTCATCATATTAGATATAGACTCAAATGACATGCTAACTTCAACACAACCAACTAATTCTTCTCCAAAATAAAGAGGATATTCAAATCTATATCCATTAAAGATTCGACCTTCTTCAAAGCCTTCTATTGCTTTTCCAGTTTCATTTACATATTTAACTGTATATCTAACATCTGATAGATCATCACCGAATTTTTCTTGTTTATGCATTCTTAAAAAACTTGTATTATTTTTCAAGACAAAATGATATTGTCTAAAATCTGATAAAACTGCGTTATTATAATCATCTTCAACTAAAGATATTAATTCTTCTCTTAACAAAGCTTTCTCTTTATCATTAGACTTATTAGCTTCATGCATAATTTCTAATATTCTAGAATTATTGATAATATTCGTATAATATGAATTTGATAATTGTCTATATGTATATAATACAATCTGATACTCTTCTTCAAAATTATGTATTACTTCATTTTCTAAATATTGCAATCTATTTTGATATTCTTTTTTTTCAAAAGATATAATTGAAAAAAGAAAAACACTGATTAAGCTAATTAATATAAAAGCTAAGTATTTTATTTTTCCTATTCTTTTTCTAAGTAATTTATTCATATTTCCCCTTATATAATAAATTTCTTTATAATTATTTTTAATAATAGTTTATGAATATATACAAAGCAAGCTTTTTTGATACTTTAAAATAGATGAAATATTAAAAATGATAGTAAATATTTTAAAATATTACACATATTTAAAATATTTATAATTGACAGTTGTTTTTTCTTAAACATATATTTAATACATGAGGACATTTAAAAATGTATAAAAAAAATATAAGTAAATATAATTTATTTGGCATTATTGCTATTATATCAGCTTTAGCTCTTTGTGTTGCAGATTTCATTTTAGAATTTAATCCTGAATATGGAATTACTGTATCTAATATAGTAGAGCCTTCTTGGCAATATATGGGAGATTGGAGATTTTCTCTATCAATGAATCTTTGTGCTTTTTTTATACCATTCTATATTTTAGGTTATTATTTATTATATAGAGTAATTAGTAAAACAAGTAAAAAAATAGCGACCATACTTTTTATACTTTTTTCATATGGGACTATTATGGGTTCCCCTTTAATCCATGGAACAATGTGTATCTATCCTATAATTTATAAATATGGAATTATAAATAATATTGATATTAACTTTTTAGTAAACTTAATATCTCAAGAAATAACTTCTAAAATATTAATAATATTCATCTTTCATTATCTAATAACTTGGATAATTGCTCCGACTCTTTTATTTACTTATATAGTTAGTGGTAAAAGCACTCTAAGTAAGTGGAGTTCATTATTAAATCCACTAATCTTTTTGATAGTAGGAATATTAGGTTTAAAGTTTTTACCATCAATTTTCCGTTTTATTACACCAGGGTCTATTAATAAAGGTAATTTAGCATTATTTATTTTATTAACTATAAAAACATGGAATGAAAATAAATAAAGAAAGCGATAAGCCATATTTAATATATGAATATGATTTATCGCTAGTTCAATTTACTCTCTTTTATCTAAATTATTAATAGCATTTAACTTTATCATTAGTGTTAAATAAATCAAATTTGTGATAAATAACTTTTTTCATAGCTTCAATACTTGAAGTATAAATATCAGCAGATTCTCTTAAAGAATCATTTTTTAATACTTCTCTACATTGAACATAGAAAGCTGTTTTAATATCACTTGAAATATTGATTTTTTGAACTCCATTTAATACTGCTTCTGAGATTTCTTTATCAGGATTATCACTACCACCGTGAAGGACTAGAGGAACTTCTGTAACTTCTCTGATTTCTTGTAATAAATCAATTCTTAATTCAGGTTTCATATCTTTAGGATAAAGACCATGACCTGTACCAATTGCAATTGCTAATGTATCAACATCTGTTGCTTCAACAAAAGCTTTTACATCTTCTGGTTTTGTATAAATAATATTATCTGTGCTAGCAATACCATATTCTCCTGTACCACCGATTGTACCAAGTTCTGCTTCAACACTAACATTTACAGCATGAGCTGCTTCTACTACTTTTTTTGTAATAGCAATATTTTCTTCAAATGATGCTTCTGATGAATCAATCATTACTGAGGTAAAACCACATTTAATAGCTCTCATTACTTGATTAAAACTTGCACCATGGTCTAAGTGAATACATACTGGGAATGATGCTTTATGAGCTTCATCAACAACATATTTCACAAAACTATCACCTATGAATTCTAATTCATCTGGGTGAATAGCAATAATAACAGGTGCTTGTTTTTCTTCACAAGCTTCAAGAATACCTTTTAATAACATACTGCTACTTACATTAAAAGCAGGTACTGCAAATTTGTTTTCTTTAGCTACAGCTAAAAGGTCTTTCATATTCATTAACATAATATACTCTCCTTATGTTTTTTAATCTTTAATTGCTCCTGCAGCCATACCTGCTAGGAAATATTTTTGGAAAAATAGGAATAAGATCATAATAGGTAAACTACCTAAGAAACTCATTGCCATCATTTCATTCCATTCATATGAATGTTGTCCCATCAATAATTGAATACCAATAGGAACTGTTGCCATTTCATTACTTTTTGTTAGCGTTAAAGCGAATAAGAATTCGTTCCAAGATAACAAGAAAGTATATAAACCAGTTGATACGATACCAGGAAGAGAGATTGGTACAATAACTCTAAATAAAGTTAAAAGTCTTGAACCACCATCAATTAATACAGCTTCATCCAATGATTTTGGGATTGTATTAAAGAAACCTGTCATCATAAGAATACCATATGGTAAAGTAAGTGCTAAATATGTCAGTACTAATGCACCATAAGTATCATATAATTTAAATGCTACCATTAATCCAAAATATGGAATCATAAGAGCAATAGGAGGAACTGTTTGAGTTCCAATAATTATCATATTGATAATTTTTTTACCTTTGAACTCATATCTTGAAAATCCATATGCTGTTAACATTGAAATAAACAATGTTACTAAAGTAACTGTCATTGCAACAAAATAACTATTTACAAAGAATCTTAATTTTTCTGGATTACTGAATATTTTCCCATATGCTTCAAAAGTTATTACTTTAGGAATAAAACTTGGTGGTGTTGCAAAAACTTCACCATTAGCTCTCATCGAAATCGAAATTAACCATAGTATTGGGAAAGCTGCAAATATAACACCGAAAAATAAAAGTATATAGACTAGAGCTTTTGATGAAATTCTTTTTGTTTTAAGTGAATCTGTCATTATCTCCCCCTACCTTGATTTTTGACTTCTTACATAGAATATTGATATAATCATTGAGATTAATAAAATAATCATTGCTGAAGCTGACGCTAGTGAGAATTCAAACTGTAAGAATGTCAATTTATAAGTATAAGTTGCCATAACTTCAGTTGCATGACCTGGTCCACCACCTGTGGTCATCCATACCAATGGGAATACTTGCATAGTCCAAATAAAATCTAAAATACTTAAACTTAATATAATAGGTCTTAAATGAGGAAGTGTAATATAATAGAATTGTTGAGGAGCATTAGCTCCATCTATCAATGCAGCTTCATATTGTTGTCTAGGAACACTTTGTAAACCTGCTAACAGACTAACCATATAAAATGGGTAACCATTCCAAATATTAATAAAAGTTAATGTTTGTAAAACTGTTTCTTCATTACTTAACCATTCCACAATACCATCTATTAATCCTGCTTGGTTTAATATATAGTTCATTATTCCTAATGGATCTAAAATTAATCGCCAAACAATAGCAATAATTGCTGGTGTAAAAAGCCAAGGAAAGATAAAAATAACTCTTAATACGGCTCTAACACCTGATGATAAATATTTTGAATTTAATAGTATTGCAAAAGACATTCCTAAAATCAAATGAAATATAACACTAAAAATTGTGAAATATAGAGTGTGTCCAATTGAGGATCTAAATACATCATCACTCAATATTTCTTTGTAATTAGCTAAACCAACGAATTGTGGGTTTTTGTTTGTAATTACATTGTCTAATAGGCTGTAACGGAAAACTTGAATTATCGGAATTAACATTAAGATTGATAATAAAAGCATTGCCGGTAAAATGAACCAATATGGATCAAGTATTTGTTTCTTCTTCAAAATACTTCTATTCTTGATCATATTATAAAATCCCTTTTTATTTAAATTTTATGGGGAGATAATACTCCCCATAATAGCTTAGATTTATTATTTATTATAAACCTCTGCCCAAGCAGCAGCTGTGTTTTCTAGAGCTTCTTGAGTTGATTGTTTGCCGTTTAACATAGCTTGTAATTCTTCACTCATTAATCTCATTAAGTTATTAGCTTCTGGAGCACCTTGGAATTCATTTCTAACACCATTTTCTACGTAGAAAGAGAAAGCTTTTTGATTCATTGCATCTTCTTTTACCCAGTTAGGATCGCCATTAACATTACCAGGGAATGCATGTACGCTATCAGCGATAAATGCGTTTACTTCAGGGCTCATTAAGTATTTAACAAAGTCCCAAGCTTCTTTTGCATGTTCACTTGATTCTGAAATTGTGATACCCCAAGCAGCACAGTCCATGATATGTGGACCTTCATAACCATCAGCAACAGGTGCTAAATCGATGTCGAAGTTTAAGTCAGGATTTCTTTCTCTAATCATGTTGATATGAGCTAAAGAGTCAATCATCATAGCACTTCTACCATTAACAAAGTGTTCAACTTTATCTTGTTCTTGTGCAGTCATGTAACCAGGAACTAATAGACCTCTATCGTTCATTGTTTTGATTAAATCAAATACAGCTTTAACGCCAGCATTGTTAGGATTAGGAACACCAGAACCATCACTTGCCCATACTAAAGCCATGATATCATTTTGGATACCTGTAGGATTTTGTAGAGAAAGAGAAATATCCCAACCATATTGGTTTTTAGAAGGATTTGTTAATTTTTCAGCAACTTCTAATAATTCACTATGAGTTGAAGGAACAGCTTCGATACCAGCAGCTTCAAACATATCTACATTATAGAATAATGGATATACGAAGTTTTCAACGTTGATTAAATATTTTTTACCATCAAGAACACTTACACTAGCTAATTGTGATTCATCATAGTTATCAGCAGCCATGAATTCATCTAAAGGTTTTACAGCACCTTGTTTAACTAAGTTATAAATCCAAGTAGGGTCACAACCTAATACATCACTTAATGTACCAGAAGCAGCACCAATTGTTACTTGGCTTTGAACTTCAGCATAAGGTTTTGAAATTCTTTTAATTTTAATACCAGGGTTTGCAGCTTCATAATCACTACAAATCTTTTCCATAGCACCGGAAGCCATTTCTGGTTCCCACCATTGCATGAATTCTAATGTAATAGTTTCATCTTTAGAACCTTCTGTAGCACCTTGTGCAAATACAAAAGAACAACATAATAATAAAATTGACATAATTGTTAATGTTTTTTTCATTTTATTAACTCCTTTCATTTAACATTTATCCTAATATTACCCTGTTTTTTTCATTTGTCAAGTAAAAATAAACAAAAAAGAAAAAAAATAATGTTCATTTTGTTTGTTTTTTTTATTGACGACTACAATTTGTTAACTTATAATGAACTCACAAAATGATTAAGGAGTTTTTTCATGGCGGAAAAATTTGCTCATACACGACAAAAAGAAATATTAAATTTATTAAGAAAGAATAGTCAGTTACTAGTTAATGAAATGGCTGTAAAACTAAATGTTACAGAAGCTACTATAAGACGAGACTTAACAACACTTGAGAAAATGGGCAAACTATATAGAACTCATGGAGGAGCAATTCTTAAAGAGCAAACCGTGTCTTGGTTAGCAACTACATTAGAAACAAGAATGGATCAAAACAAAGAAAAGAAGGAAGCAATTGCAAAAGCAATTTTAGAATTCATTGATGATTCCGTAAGTATAATGATGGATGGAAGTAGTAGTAATATGGAAATTGCTAAATTATTAGCTAAAAAAAGAGATAATCTTCTTATAATTTCTAACTCTCAACCACTTGGAGATTTATTCTTAGATTATGAAGAAAATGATAATAAAGTCTATATGGTTGGAGGAGAGTTATTACTTGGAACTCAAAATACTGTCGGTCCAATTGCAGAAAATAATTTAAGAACATTTAGATCTGATATTGCTGTAATTAGCACAACTAGTATCATTCCTGAAGAAGGACTATTCTCAGCAAGTACACAAGAATCAGAAATCAAAAAATTGATGATTGAAAATTCAAAAACAACAATTTTAGTTTTTGATAGCACTAAAGTTGGAGAACCTGCATTAAGCAAATTCAACAATTTTGAAAATATAGACATCATAATTACTGATAAAGAAATAAATCCAGATGATTTAAAAATACTTCAAACTAAAGTTAAAAAAGTAAAATTAGCATAAAGCAAAAGGAGCAAACAAATACTATGAGCAACATAGCATTAGGTTTTGGAGATAATACTGATTATGAATTAGTATGGGACACAAATATTATTAAAGAGCTAATTCAAGAATTTAAAATTACTAATTCTGATATAAAACAGATGTCAATAATAGACAATGAAAGAGATATATTAATAGCAATGCTTTATTTTCTACAACATAATATTGGAGGAGAAGGAAGTGTATATGATACAAAAGTATTAGATAAATTTGCTTCAAGATTTAAATTTAATATTACAATTGGAGGAACTTGTCCTCGAGCAGCAATTGCAATGAATACTTTAGGATATAAAAGTGATTTACACTTAGTTGTAATGAATGATAAATTAAAGAAGCTAATTCCTTCTTCAATTAATTATATTTGCAGTAATGCTAAAATCAGTTATGATTATCACTTAATTTTCCAATATCCTAAAAATGTAAAAATTAATATTAATGGAATTATAATTAATACTAAACGAGAAAATAGAATTATTATTGGAAACAATAATGAGAATTCTCAAATGAATCTTTCTCAAGAATATTTCGACAACTATGTTAAAAACGCTAAGGTGTTAATGATTAGTGGATTTAATACAATGACAGACATAGAATTACTTAAACAAAGATTAAATTTTGTTAAAGAAAATATCAAAGATTTAAAAGATACCATCACTTATTATGAAGATGCTTGCTTTATAAGTGAAGAATCAAATCAATTATGCAAAGATATTTTATTTGATTATGTTAATATCTTTAGCTTTAATGAAGATGAATTAATAAACTACTGTGGTAGAGATATTAATTTACTTAATCCAAAAGAAGTTTTAGATAGTATTGAAGAATTATATAATAGATTTAATGTTGATACTTTAGTTGTACATTCAAAATATTGGGCTATAGCTTATGGCAAAAATAACTATAATTATAAATCTTGTCTAAAAGGTGGTATTTCCATGGCTACTACAAGATTTAGATTTGGTGATAATTTTAACTCTAAAGAACAATATATTGAAACTGATAACTTAAAAGATGGAAATATTGAAAAGAAATTTGCAGATGAATTTAACAATATTGCAAAAGAAAAAGCAAGTTGTATTCCGTCCGTTGATGTATTAGAAAAAGATGTTACAACGGTTGGACTCGGGGATTCATTTGTTGGAGGCTTTGTAGCTAAACTTAGTGATCTCAAATAAGGATTTAAAATGTCAGTTAGTGAAGAAAGAAGAAATAATATTATATCTTTAGTTGAAAAAAACAAACATATGTCAATCGAAGAGCTTACATCTATTTTTAATGTAAATGAACAAGTTATATATAGAGATCTTATTTATTTAGAAAAAAGAAATAAATTAAAGAGAACCTCTAAAGGAGCCATTTATCCTGATGTTAATGAAAAAAAAGAAGCAATAGATTTGCTATATAGAGAAACTCTTCACTTTAAAGAAAAAGAAGCTCTAGCCAAATTCGCAACTACTTTAATTAAAGATACAGAAAGTATCATGATTGATGGAGGTAGTACTACCCTTCTTTTCGCAACCAATTTAGTAGATAAAAAGAGATTAATGGTAATAACAAACACTAGCACTATTGGCGATATAATAAAAAAAGAAAATAGAAAAAACCAAGTTATTTTAACCGGAGGTCAACTTTCTAGACATACATATGCTACTATCGGTGATTATGCTATTTCAATGATTAATAATTATAGAGTAAACAAAGCCATTATAGGAGTTTGTGCTATTGATGCTAAGAATGCTTGTTTTTATACAACAATAAATGATGAATGTATTATAAAACAAAACATGATAAAAGCTGCTAATGAAATAATTATTTTAGCTGACAGTTCTAAACTAAATCTATCTAAACCACATAAAGTATGTGATTCTACAATAAATAAAAAAATAACCTTAGTAATTGATAAAGGTATTACTAAAGAAGATAAAGAAATTTTAGAAAGTTATAAAATAAATGTAATAACAGTATAAGGAGTGAGTGATGAAAAAAGAGGTATATGAAAAAGCCAAAACAAGAGCTTTATCATATTATGAAAAAGCAAGTATTGTATTAACCGAAGAAGAAAAAAACAGTTTAGAAGTTGCTGATTTTGGACTTAATAATTTGGATAATGAAGGCTTACAATTAATAACATATATTAATACAAAAAAAGTTTGTTCAAAAGAAATGATTCTATTTCCCAAACAAACTTGTCCTGAACACAGACATCCACAAATTGGTGAATTAGAGGGAAAAGAAGAAACATTTAGATGTAGATACGGTAAAGTTTACCTATATGTTAGCGGAGAAGCTACTAAAGAAATTAAAGGTACTCCTCCTAATAAGTATTATAGTGTATTTAATGAAATAGTTTTAAATCCAGGAGAACAATATACAATCTACCCTAATACTCTTCATTGGTTCCAAGCAGGAGATAAGGGAGCTGTTGTTTCAGAATTTTCAACTACAAGTTACGATGAAGCTGATATTTTCACAGATCCAAATATCAAAAGAATTCCAACAGTAGACTAAAAATATTATTCATGCACCTATTTATTATGAACAGGTGCAATTTTTTATTAATTTAAATAGTAATAATTCAAACTATAAGCTAAAAACCCCGCACAAGTAGCAAAAGCTTCCCCCGTTGTACATTCTCCACTTTCTTCATCTACACTTTCGCATGCAATATAATTATCCATTTTCATTAACTTTAAATTCTCTATAGCTTTATTTCCATAACCGGCTAATAAACTATTACAAAGAGATAAAATCCAAGGATGCGGAGCATGATTACATCCAATTTCACTAATTTTATTATTAGCAAAAGATAAATTATAATCACTAGATCTTATGTGATTCACTGTATTAATAAAGATACTAGAATCTTTATCACAAAAACCTAAATAACTTAACAATTGAAGACTTCCTGGTGGCTCATCATAAATACTACTATGGCCATTCAAATCACTAGACCAAATAAACATATTATCTTCAACTAAGTGATTATAAATTGCAGCTTTTACTAATTCAGCCTCTATATTTAATTCATCTATATTTAAATAATTAGCTAATATTTTAAATACTTTATAAACTAACACATTATTATATGTTAAGTATTTTTCAGTTGTAAAATCATCAGTAGGCATTAAGAAAGTTTCATATAGATTAATTGTAGGATGTTTTTTACTTCTTAGTTTCTTTAAAATCAAAGATAAACCTTCTTTAATATAAGATTCTTCTAAGATTGAATTATCACTTGTCTTTTCAATATATGAATTAAGGGCTAAAACTGGAGCACACAATTCATCTAATTCAAAACCAGGTTCTAATAAAGTCCCATCAATAAATCTACTATGCTCTCCAACATTATTAATTTGAACTGTATATACATATTTAAGAATATCTCTTGATAAATCTTCATCCATTAATAAGATAGAGGGAAAGCTCCAAAGAAGAGAATCTCTATCCCAATATGCAGCAGATACATAATATCTAGGAGATCTTGATGTTACTAACACTAACTCTTCACTATCTAAAGTTTTTCCACAAGAATAATAGTATGCAAAAAATAAATTAGTATTCATTATCATTTCTACAAATTTATCTTCGTTTTTTATTATCTTACTATTTAAAAAGTCGACATTTTCTTTTAATAGATAATCAAACCCAATTCTCTTTAAATGCTTTGCAGCAGTAGCAGATGCAACCTCATCGTACCCAATACCTAAAAAATAATCATAAGACAAACTTTCATGAGGTTTTAAAGCCTTATATTTATCCCCCTGATCCATTGGTGCTAGTGCAATCAAAGGTAAAATATTAAATTGTTGATAAACTTTGCCATGATTCCAATTACTTCCTTTTTCTATAATAGGACTATCAATTAAATTACTCTCATTAATTACATGAAAAGTTCTCTCCCAATCTAATTGAAAAGCAACTTCAACATCTAACTCCTCATTACTCTTATTTTCCACACAAACATTCAAAGCAATTGCTTTATGCCCTTTAGGAGCTAAATAAGTAAATATAATTTTAAAATTATCAGTTTCAAAGATAGCTTGAGGTATCCAATAATTTATTCTATTCCAAACTAATTTATTAGCTAATTCTATAATCTCATTGTTTATTTTAACAAAAGGAGATAATAAACTATCCCCTTCTATTTGAAATAATCCTTTATGCTGCATATTAAGAGTAGTTAAATATTTAATAGATCCATCTCTTTCTTCAATATTTGCTAAAGATATATATTCATTTCCACTAACCTGAATCAATTTAATTCTCCTCTACAAAATATACTAAAGCCCCTACTTTAAACTTTGGAACTTCAAATTCAATAACTTTACTTCTATCCCCTTTTCTTATTATAAAATCAAGAAAAGTTGGTAACAACTTACTATCTTCAGGATCTAAAAATAATACTTTTTTAACATCACTATAAATTTGTACTTTAAACTTTAAAGAAGATGATAAACTTGGATCCTTTTTACCAAGATGCCAAACATTATCATTATTTTCTAAATTCATAAGACTAATTAAATGTTTATTCTTATTCTCTCTAATAATCACAGAAATATTATTTGATTTTGATGTAAGTGAATAATTACCATCAATAATATATTCTTCATTATCCCAACCACTATGAGTCATAGTTACATCAACAAATGAATCATCGTAAAGTAAACTTTGATAAGCTACAAAGAAATCTTGATATCTCTTAATTATCTTTTTCTCTTCTTCCCTGAGTTTTGTATAATCACAATAATAACCTTGAGTTATTACACACCCTTCTTCTCCTAAGAACAAATGAGTTGCACCTAATGAATTGATATAGAAAGTTGTAAATAATGCATTGTTTAGAGCATTTTCTCTATCAAGTCTAAAACTTGCAATATAAGCTGCTAAGATTACAGGTTTATTAAACTCTTTTGCTCTGTAAATAATCTCTCTCAAATTATAGAAAGTATCAAAAGGTGGCCAAACTTCAATATATACAGCCGTTTGACTTCTTGCACATTCTCTAGTTAAGGGCCAAGCACCAACATTATTAAATATTAATTTTGCATTATTTAAAGACTCTTCAACGTTATCTAAAAACTTTGGAATTTCTCTACCTAGTTCAATAACTTCATTATTATAATCTAAAGCTTTCTTTGGATAGCCATAAGTATCAAGGTGAATACCATCGAAGCCTACTTGATTAATACTCTTTTCATATTCACTTATTATGTGAGCTCTCCAAGAAGAAGACTCTCCAATATTCATAAAATAGAAAGTATCTATAAAGGATAAAGGTTTATCATTTATAGCATAATATGCTTCTTCTTTATGATTTAAATAATAATCTTTAGTCGCAGCATAAATAGGTCCATAGGCCATATTCTTCATACCTAAAGATTTACAATAACTAATCTTATTAGAAATAATATCTAAATTATTTCTTTTTCCCATTGAATCAACATAACTCTTTGTATTTGATACCATATCATCATGATGATACGACCAATCATAATATTGAACATAACTAATATGATTATCTCTCATCCAATTAATATCATCATTATTATCAACTTTTTCAAAATCACTTAAAAATCCATATCTAATAATATTATCATGAGTATCAATTGAAAATGATGAATTAATCTCATAATCATCAATTCTGATAGTAAATATGAAACCTGAAAAATCACAATCGAAGATTCCAAGATTTATTTTATTTATTCCAAAACATAATGTTTTTTTTATTTCTCTAATTTGCTTATCCAAATTAAAGATTGTAATTAATGCTGTTTTATCTATTACATTACTATCTATAGTTAACTCAATTTCATCACTTCTATTATATTTACTTTTATTTAAATAAAACTCTTTTATCATCCTTTCACTGCTCCATCAGCTAATCCACTCATAAACTGTTTTTGAAAAATCAAGAAAATAATTACAATCGGTATAATTGCAATAGTTGCTGTTGCAGATACTAGATGCCATTTTGCTCCTGCAAATTGTTGAAAGAATACAGATAATGCTTGAGGGACATTATGTTTCTTATTACTTTGTAAAAAGAATACTGCTTGAGCATAGTTATTCCAAATTCCAAAACCATTCAATATAACAAAGGAGGCCGTTGCAGGTTTTAATAGAGGAAAAATAATCTTCCAAAATGCAGATATTCCAGTACAACCATCTATTTCAGCCGCTTCATTTAATTCTTTAGGTAATTCTCTAATAAAAGTTGTATAAATAAACACACAAGTTGGAAGAGATAAAGTAGAGGTTACAAATATCATACCCCATAAAGTATCAACCCCATGAATTCTTCTCATCAGAGTATATAGAGGGACTGTATTAATAATACCCGGAATCATCATACAAGCAATTAAAGTAGAAAATAGTATATAGTTAAATTTACTCGCTCTTCTTGCAATAGAATATCCTGCCATACCCCCTACAACTATTGATAAACTAAGAGAGCCTAAAGTAATAACTAATGAGTTAAACATAGCTCTAAAAATATGAGATTTTTGAATAGCTTCTATATAATTATAAATATGAAAATCCGGAACAAACATATTCCCTTCATAAAATAGAGAACTTGGATCATTTAGAGATAAAACTATCAATACATAAAATGGCATTATACAAATTGCACAAATAAATATGATTAAAATGATTTTTAAGACTTTTAATAAATCAAATTTCTTCATTTTATCTAACTCCTTGATTTAGTTAATCTAAACGAAATTAATACTGGAACCAAAATCAATAGGAATAAAATCATAGCAACAGCAGTTGAATAACCAGTCCTATTTCCATAACACATTCTCATAATATAAATACTTAAACTTTCGGTTGAATAACCAGGTCCACCTTCTGTTAACGACATGATAATATCGAAGACTGAAAGAGATCCTATAATATTAGTAACAACATTAATTCTAATAGAAGGTATTAATAGAGGCATTGTTATTTTTGTAAAGATTTGACCTCTTTTAGCCCCATCGATTTTAGCACTTTCATATAATTCATTTGCAATGGATTGCAGACCTGCTAAATATATAATCATAGTCATCCCAGCATATTGCCAAACATTTACTAATATTAAGACAATTATTGTATAGGAATATTGGCCCATCCAGTTAAATGCAATTTCATAATTAAAAAACTCAGCAGCTCTATAAATAAATCCTCTTCCGGGTTGAAGTAGGAAATACCATATATATCCCATAATTAAGGGACTAATAATAGCTGGTAAATAAATAACCACTCTAACAAAAGATTGGAATTTAAATTTATTCTTCATTATTAAAGCATAAATTAATCCAACTACATTTAAAAGAAATGCACTACCAATAGCAAATAAAACAGTTGTTTTAATATCACCTAAAGCTCTAGTATCACTAAAAAAATCTATATAATTTTGAAATCCTACAAAACTTGCTTTTCCCATTCCATTCCAATCAGTAAAGCTTAGCCTTATTCCTTGTAATAGAGGAAAGACAAAAAAAATCCCGTACAACATAGCTGCCGGAATACTCATTAGTTGGATTCCATCAATTCTTTTTTTCATTATTTAATCCTAGAAATATATGGTAGGGGAAAATCCCCTACCCATTTAATTTAGAAACCTTTGTTCCAAGCATTTTCATAAGCTTTTGCAAATTCTTCAGGAGAATAAGTTTTTGCAAATAAATCTTGAACCATTCTTCCTGCATCATCACCTGAGAAACCAGCTGGTTTTTCATTTGTAAAACCAATGTTTACAGCAGAGTTAAGTGCAGAAGTTACTTCATCTCTAAATCCTTTTGGAGCCCAATTAGCATCTACATCTTTAAATGCACTAGGAGAGCCTAAACTTTCTGAATATTTTGTCATATTTTCTTTTGAGAATAAGAAAGTTAAGAACTTTTTAGCACCTTCAATATTTGTTGAAGAAGCTGAAATACTATAACCACTATCTTCTGCAGATAAAACAACAGGCTTAGTATTAGGCATATAAGCTGGATAAGGAGCAAAGCCAATATTCATATCAGGATTAGCAGCTAATAGACCACCTAAAGCCCACATACCATCTGAGAACATTACAGCTTGTCCACTTACAAAAGCTTCAGTTCTATTATCAGCTGTAGCTGTTAATACATCTGAGTTAATTAAACCTTTATCTTGTAGTTCTACAAGGTTTCTTGCAAATTCAGCCATAAAGCCATTAGGATCCCCAAAGTTTAACTTATCACTTTCATTATTAAGCATAGCAATTTTACAATCAATTGGACCTAGAGTTTGTTTTAAATAACCATGAGGAACAAATTCAATCCAATGTCCTAATGACCAAGCTTCTTTACCAGGAATAAATAAAGGTGTTAATTCAGGTTTCTCTTCTTTAATAACTTCTAAGTTTTCTACAAATTCATCCCAAGTAGTTGCAGTTTCTAGTCCTAATTCATCAAAGACATCTTTATTATAGAAAAGACCAGCCATAGTCATATTTGTACATACTCTATATTGATTACCTGTTTTAATATCTGTACAACTATCTTTCATTGAAGGAATTAATCTATCCCACCAAATTTCATCACCTAAATCTAAGTATTTACCTTGATCAACATAAGCTTGTTCATAAGTTGTCATAATATCAGGAACCTCTCCTGATGCGAATTTTACTTTTATAATATTACTTGCATCTTTTTGATATTCTTGTGATACAGAGAAACCTTCTTCTTGAGCATTAAACTCATTGATAATTTCATTCATTAAATCAATAGTTTCAACTTTTCCTGTGAAAAATGAGACTTCTGTTCCACCTTGTGCAAAAATAAAACCACTAGCCATTAACATTATTGCTAGAACTGATATTATTCTTTTTTTCATAATATATAACTCCTTTTGGTTGTGATAACTTATTATCACCTCAAAAACCAAATTGCTAAATACCAAGTTTTTTCAATATAGGTTCAAGTTTATTCGATTTACTCATTATTACAAGTAAAAGCTTGCTATAGTGATTATACACTTATAGTATAAGAGAAAAGGAAGGATTTATGAAAAATAAATGGACAATCAAACAAAAACTAATATTTAGCACAAGTATCCTTATATTCTTTTCAGTAATGTTTGTTACAATCATTTCTTCTAGAAACTATAAAGAAGATATGATAGATCTTTCCTATAATGCAACAAAGACAACCCTTGAACAACTTGCAAACAATGTAGAAACATATCTACAAGGAGTTCAAGAGTTATGCATTATTCCTTATTATGATACTGAATTGATTGAAGCTCTCTCTCAAAGGGCTACAGAACCGTCCTCTATACTAAAAAGACAGAGAACAATTGAATCCTTTTTAAAAACAAATATTTTACTACCCCATGATGATATTGAAGATGCCTATATTTATTGTGGAGAAGAATTATTTTCAAGCAATAGAACTAATAACTATATTACTAGTTCAGGTCTAAGTGATGATTTGATACAAAGAGTTAGAAATAGTAAAATACCAATTATTATTTATTCTGATAATAATAATTTTGAATTTAAAGTATTAAGTAATATTGTTGATTTAAATGATAATAATAAATCAATAGGTATCTTAAGAATAGATGTTAATTCAAAAGGTTTAGATAAAGTATGTAATAAAGTAATTGATTCAAAGGGAAAAGCTTTATTAATTACTAACTATAATAATGCTTTAATATATGCAAATAGCAAATCCTACTCTCATCAGTTAATTGTTGAAGTATTTGATGATGTAATAAATACAAATGATATAAATAATATTATTGAAAATGAGGGGGAACAATTTCTAATAACAAGTGTTGATATTTCTATAACAAAATGGAAACTCTATGACATTACAAGCATCCATGAAATGACAAAGAACATAAATCAAATTCAAAATAGATCTATATTCCTTGCTCTATTATTTGTAGTTATTGGAATAGTTGTCTCAGCTTGGTTTGTAAGAGAATTATTAAGTCCAATCTATAATGTTACCTCTTTAATGAAAGAAGTTCAAAAAGAAGATTATAGTGTTAAAGCTAATGTTGAAGGAGATGATGAAATAGCATACTTAGCAACATCATTCAATGAAATGACTGAAAAAATTAATCAAACAATGCAAAAAAACATTCAACTTACAAAAGAAATTTATGAAGTCAAATATCTTGAAAAAGAAGCTCAATATATAGCTATGTGCAATCAAATAAAACCTCATTTCCTATTTAATAGTTTAAATAATATTAGTTTATTAGTTAAAGTAAATAGAAGAGAAGAAGCTATTGATTATATTGAAAAACTAGCATCACTTTTAAATGCTTTGGTTCATGCCGATTCTCAAATAACACTAAGATCAGAAATGGTGATCTGTAATAACTACCTAAGCATGCAAAAAATCCGATATACTAATCTTAATTATAAAATCAATATTAAAGAAAAACACTTAGAAACTTTAATACCAGCATTATCGATTCAACCTATTATAGAAAATGCTCTTATTCATGGATTTCAACGAAAAGAAGATGAATGCCTTATAAATATATATTCTAAAGAAAAAGATAATAATATTTTAATATGTATAGATGATAATGGAGTTGGAATTGATGAAATAAAACTCCAAGAATTAAAAGAAAAGCTTGATAATCCAAATTCTTCAATCGATGGAAATAACAAAAGAGTTGCCCTTATTAATATATCTAGAAGAATAAAACTTAGATATGGCAGTGCATATGGATTATCTATAAAATCTATTGAAAATGAGGGATCTTCATTTATAATTACAATCCCTAAAGATGAAGGAGAATACAAAAATGTATAAAGCTTTAGTTGTAGACGATGAACCTCTAATGAGAGATTACTTAGGAAATAATTTAAATAAAATCAATGAAGATTGGATTTGCGAAGATACAGCCAGTGATGGTATTTATGCTATTCAACTATTACAAAATAACAAATATGATGTTGTAATTACTGATATCAAAATGCCTGCAATGGATGGGATAGAATTATCAAAATATATTTATAACAATCTAAAAGATTTACCAATAATTATAGTAACTGGATATAATGAATTTGAATATGCAAGAGCAGCTCTAAAACTTAATGTTATAGACTATTTATTAAAACCATTAAGAGATGAAGAATTATCAGCTGCTCTTTATGTTATAACATTAAAAGATAAAGATTCCATAAGAATTCCAATTAAACAAAAAACAGAAAACAAAAACACCCTAGTTTCACAAATCCAAGAATATTTACAACTTCACTTCAGAGAAGGTTTAAGCTTAACAATACTAGCAGATATTTTTAATATAACACCATCATATTTAAGTACGATTTTTCATAAAGAAATTGGAGAGCCATATTCTAAATATTTACTTCGAATGCGAATGGAAACAGCAAAAGCATTACTTTCCAATCCAAACTCAAAAGTACAAGATGTAGCATTAGATGTGGGATTTTCATCTTCAAAACATTTTGGTACAGTTTTTAAATCATACTTTGGAATAAGCCCTGGAGAATATAAAACCACTATGAACTAATCTGATTAACTAACACTTTTGGAGTTACTCCATATTCTTCTTTTACGATTGAATAGAAACTAGAAGAAGATTTAAACCCACATTCAAGTGAAATAGCTAATAAAGTAAAATTAGGATATTTATTAGTTTTAATGGCCTCAACAAACTCTTTGAGCCTATAAGTATTAATAAATTTAAAAAATCGTTCTTCTGCAACAGTATTGATAGCCTCTGATATTTTATGTCTAGATATACCTATTTTCTCTGCTAATGAATTAAGGGTCAATGAAGAATCTAGATAATATTTTTCACTTTCCATTCTTTCACAGATTTCATTATATATAGATTCACACTCCCTTTCACTTAAACCAGATTTCTTATATTTCTTTATTTTTCTATCTTCTGTTTCTACTCTTTGTATGATTTCTTTCTCTACTTTTACAAGTTTCGGTTGAATCTCTGAATAAAGTGTAAAAAAGAAAACAAATAAAACAGCTGGTACACTCCTAATAAAAGCAGAGAAGTTTTGATAAATAACATTTCCTTCAGCTAAAAATAAATGCATTGCACTATTAACAATAAAGAAAAAAGTATAAAGGGTAATTAATGTAGTAAACCATGATAAATTATTCTTATTATCTTTAGTTGAATATTCATCTTCAATAACGTCTTTATATCTTCTTACTATAATTACCATATAAACACTATAAATAACTCTTGAAGTATTCAAAGTAATATCCCACAAGAATGAGAAATTAAACAATGGTTCAATTATATCATTCGTATTATCTCTCACAGCATTATATAAAACTTTTGGATTAAGAGAACTTGGGTCAAATAAAACATAAATAAACCAAATAACAAATGGAATAAGATGAGGTAACGACTTTTTTGTAAATTTAAAATCTTTATTAACTAAAGACATCAAATACCAATAAAGAGTTGGTCCTACTAAAAAATAACTCAATCGAGTAAATGGATATATGAATCGCAACAATCTCATATCAATAAAACTTGGCCGAAGTAAATTATCTAATATAGTAAAAAGAAAAATAATTATTACAAAAACTTCAGTTAATGAAATTAAAGTTTTTTCTCTCTTTATTATTATCTTCAAAAGACCAGAAATAGCCCATGCAAATCCCATTATCAATATAACTTCAAAAATATTTTCCATAAAAAAATTATAAAATTTAATCGATTATACAGTCAATTCTATAATTAAATAAATATACTTTTAAAAATACGATTTTTCTTTTCCATCCCGGTCGGCAAAGAAGATTCATAATTAAAAATGGTATTTAATGAGGTTAAATTCAAGTTTAGGAGACACATTATGTTAAAAAAATTTATAACAAGTTTAGTAATTTTTACAGTTTTAATTAGCTGTTCTAATACTAAAAGTCAAAATATTACCTCAAATATTGAAGCTACAGCATCTGCAAGTCAAGAAATATCTCAAGAAAATACTAATAATAATGAAAGTGAAAAAATTGCTCAAGTTGCTGAAAAATTAGGAGTTGATACTGATGCATTATTAGCTGCTTTAGGAGACCCAAACCAAGGACCTCCTGATTTTACTGAAGTAGCTGAAATATTAAATATTGATGCTAATTTATTAGAAACAGCAATGAGTGAAATGATGGGTAGTGAAGAAGAAATTGAAATTGAACCTTACGATATAGAAATTAATGGTATATCTTTCAATATTGCTTATGAATTATTCACATGGGATACTTTACCCTCTGATGTGGAATTAGAAAGTATGGGAATTGAAGAATTTAGTAATGAAGAAGGCGTTACTCACTATTATGAATTCTTCTATCTACCTAGTGGTAATTTAAACTGGTATCAAGTAGCAAAATTAGCAGAAGATGCAGGTGGCTACTTAGTATGCCCTACAAGCGATGAAGAAAACGCATTTGTATTCTCACATTTTAATGATGATAAATATTTCTGGTATTTTGATGCTGAAGGGGATCATTATGGAATAGGTATTGGACCTTTCTTAGGAGGATACCAACCTGTTGGATCAGCTGAACCAGATGGTGGTTGGAGTTGGTTAAGTGGTGAAACTTGGGATTATTCAAATTGGGCACAAAACCTAGATGATGGTGTAATAGACAAAGATCCTAGAGACAATACTCAACCAAATGATAGTGGAGATGGTCAACCAATTATGGGCTTTGGTGAATTAAATCAACCTGTACCAACTTGGGGAGATTACATGGATAGTATTGGAACATATGGAAAAACAAAACTTCCTGGTAGATCATATGGATTTACTATTGAGTATGAAACATATCCTACAAATAGATAATATATATAATTTGAGGAGCTAAAAGCTCCTCATTTTTATTTAAAAGATTTGGGAGTCCAAAATTAATTTTTCTTTATAAGGAAAATTTGAATCAAATTCTTCTAATTCTTTTTGATTCACATTATAAACTTTAGGCAATTCTAATATTGCTTCTTCAAAATGCAAATATTTTTCTTTCAATTCTTTAACCATAAAAAAATCAAAATTTTCATCTTTTCTTTTTAAATCATAAAATAGATTAAAATTAAGAGCTCTCTCAAAACCAAATCTTTTATAATAATTATAATCACCGGTTATAACTACAGCTTTATAACCTATATCTTTAGCTTTATCCAATGAATAATTAATAATCATCTTACCAAAACCTTGTTTTTGATATTTAGGTAAAACACTGACAGGACCAAACATAATTACTTCAGTTCTACTTTTATTTTTATCAATTACAAATGCACTTACATACATTATATGAGCTATAAGTTCATTTGTTTCTTCATTTTCTATTACTAAACTTAATTCATTTATAAAAGCTTTATCATCTCTAGATTTATGAATGATATAGTGTTCACTACAACCTGGGCAATATAAATTAAAAAAAGCTTCACGAGTTAAATATTCAACTTCTCTATAATCTTTTTTTTCTTCAGCTCTTATAATCATCAGACTTTCCTTTTATCATTATTCTTAATAAAGCGTTTAAAATTTTTCATACCACCAATATCTTTAAACATTCTTTCCCCTTTTTCCACTTCAATTTCTTTAAAAGAAAGATTTGAATATGATTCTTCACGCTTTAATTTTAAATAATTTTCATAACGTCTAACATCTAAAATTCCATTATTTACAGCTTTTAATACAGCACAACCTTTTTCACCTTCATGAGAACAGTTAGAGAATTTACACTCTCTCGCTAATTCTTCTATATCAGAAAAAGACTGTGATAGATCACCATCATCAAGAGAAATTTCTCTAATTCCTGGAGTATCAATAACAATACTATTATTCGAAAGTAAGAACATATTAGAAACAGTCGTTGTATGACGACCTCTATCTTCTTTTCCAATTTCTTTTGTATCTAAAACTTCTTCTTTTAATAATTTATTTATTATAGAAGACTTACCCACTCCAGACGAACCTATAAAAGCTGCAGTCATACCTTGTTTTAAAAATTTATATATTTTTTCTTCAAGCATTTCATCGTATATTGAAGTTGTAATAATATCACATAAACCTGATATACATTGAACTTCAAAGATTTTATTTTCGACATCTTCACATAAGTCTTCTTTACTCAAAAGAATTAAAGGTATAGCTCCAGATTGATATACTATTGAGATATATCTCTCTAATCTATTTAAATTAAAGTTTTGATTTAATGACATGACTATAAAAATAATATCTAAATTAGAGGCAATCATTTTTGATTCATTTTTATTTTCAACACCACCTCTAGTTAAAAGAGTCCTTCTCTTTAATACTTGATGTATAATAAATGTTCCATCTGTGTTAGTCGTTAATACAAAATCTCCAATAACAGGAAAATTTGTTCTAGATTTAGCATTATTCATGAATTTACCTGATACTTCAGATAAAGTTTCACCTTTTTCAGTTATGATTCTATATTGATTTTTATATTGTGCTATAACCCTAGCTATATGAAATTTTGGGTACATAGAAGCTTCCTTAATGAAATATTCACTAAGACCATATTTTGTTAATAAATTCATTTATTCCTCCAAAAATAAAATATGAATTATTCATTTTGGAGATAGTGCGTTTTACTTAGGCAAATATCTCCAAGTAAATTACCGCATCCAATGTACTAAATCTTTTCAAAAAGACTCCTTATTTATTTATAAATCTATTAAACAATGAAATAATTTAAATTGCAATAAAAAATTTTATATTTTTTCATATAAAGCAGAGAACATTTCTCCTCCAACAAATCCTTTTTCCATATGACTATTTTTTTCAACAAATCCACTTCTATTAAATAATCTTATTATCTCGCCCGATGGAATTCCATGACCTATTTTTATTGGTTCTCTAATATATATTTTGCCTTTATCAGATAATATCGAATTAAATTTATCTAAAATAGATGATCTTTCTTTACTATCAACATCATGAAACATGTAATGAATAATAATTGTATCAAAACGATCTTTTTTAAAATCTATTTTCATAATATCTTCATCATAAAATTTTACATTTTCCATGTACCCAAATTTGTTTTTTAAATACTTAATTGCATGTTTATCTATATCTAAACATGACAAGGATGTATTACTATCCATTTTTTTTATAAGATAATTTGTAATACATCCAGCTCCACAACCAAACTCTAAAATTTTTTTTGAATTTGATAAATCTAAACTATCAACATATTTTTTATAAAAAGATTTAATTATAGTCCTTCCCAAAAAAGTATGCAGATACATTTCTAATTTGTTCATAAATAAACCTCCTTTTTTATTATATATCGATTATTTATTTATAAAAGTAAAAACTTTTGTTACTAATAAAACTTGTAATAATGATTTTCTATTTTCTTTTTTTTCTTCATTAAAATCATAATTTTTCTTATATGATTCTCTAATATCATTTATATGTGATTTTGACATCATTGAAATTTCTGAATGTGAATAAAACATATATTCTCCTATTTTTTAATAATAATTGAAATCATAATTTTCGATTTCATACCATGTGAATTTTTTGTCATTTTCTAACCAACTCACATTAATTTTGTTTGGGATTCTTATTCCATTTACAATTTTTGAATCCACAACTTCACCAATACAAAGGATTCTTAAAGAATTACCCTTTGTTTCTTTAAATCTAAGGCCTTCCATTTTTACTAAATTATAATTTTCATCAAAATAATAAATAACTTCACTTTGCATATTTTTATAATTAATGGTTGCTTTAGCACTGTATGAGTCTAATTTATGCCAAGTGATATAATTTTCTAATGCAGCATTTGGATACCATGGAAGTTCTAATAAGAATCGTGATAAAGAAGATTCATTTAATTTATAATTATCTTTTTCATTTACAACAGGAAAAACTGATGCTAATAACATTTTCATAGAACCAATTCCTGAGCTAAAATTATCAATACCTTTTATATTAAGAAAGGGTAAAATATTAACATCTACTGTCCATAAAAAGGAAGGTTGATCTATTCTTATATATTGTTTAGCCTTTGATTTATAAGGTTTACTTTGTTCAGGAGATAAATACATTTTCCCTTTTTGTGAAAAAGAGATATGTTTATATCTTCCTCCACCTACAACATTTATTGATATTAGCCATTTTTGTATAGGTTCTGGTAAATTATTAATATCATCGAAAGTTATTTCTTCATCAGCACTAATAATAACTTCACTTTTCATTTGTTGTATTTCTTTATCAATTTTATTATTTATAACTAAAGTTGCTATAATTTCAATAATAATAATAAGAGCAACTATAACTGAAATTATAAATATAATATTTGAAATATTTATTTTGTTCATATTTTACCTTTAAACTCTTAATCCCCAAAATAATAAATCCAAATTATTCTTAATTAATAAAGATTGCATTTCTTTATCATTTTGATTTTCTATTATAATTCTAATAATTAATCCAAATATGGAAGTCCAAATTAATTTTGAATAGATTCTACAATCAACATCTTTAAATTCTCCTCTTTCAATCCCTTTCTTTAATAATACTTCTAATAAAATTATTGCTTTTTTCTTAGGGTCTAAATCATTCGATAATACAGAAGTAATTTCTAATAGTTTAGGATCTTCACTTAACATAACTGCTTTATAATATGCCGGCATTGATAAAGCATTATTTATATATGAGATAAATATTTTTCTTATTTTTGTTTCTATTGATTCATCACTTTCCATATCAATAGAGATTGATTTCAGTATTTTCATATATCCAAATTTGACAATTTCTCGTATCAATTCATCTTTATTCTCAAAATATTGATAAATATTGCCTGCTGTGTAACCTGAAAGCATTGCAACTTTTCTAATAGAAAGAGAATTGAATCCTTCTTTTTCTACTATTTCAATTCCACATTGAACAATATGTTGCTTAATTTCTTGTCTTTTATCTTCATCCATTTTTAATCTCATATATAATCCTTTTATTAATTAAACACTGTTTAATTAAACACTGTTTAATTTATATATCAAAGGAAATTCAAAGTCAATAAAAAAAATGTTTAATTATTAAAAAAAATATAAATAATTATTTTTATTTTAAATCCACATAACTACACATAAGAAGTATTGAGTATTTACTCTAAATATTTTATAAAATTATAGTAAACACTATAATAAAAGGTAAAAACATGTCAAAAAAAGATACACATCTTAAAATTCTAAAAGCAGCAGAAACTTTATTTGCAGCAAATGGTTATGATGGAGTTTCAACAAAGCAAATTGCAAGCGAAGCAAATGTAACTGAAATGACATTATTCAATCATTTTGAAAGCAAAGAAAATTTATATAACTCAGTTGTGAAAGAAAAATATTTAAAAATCAATATAGAATCGGTTTTCGATTCATTATCATATAATAATCTTGAAAATGATTTAAAAATTATCGCTTCTGCAATTTTAAAAAACTTTTTTGAAAATAAAACCATATTAGCTATGAGATTGAAAGAAAAAGAAAGTTTCCATCATGATAAAGCTTTTATGCTTGAAGATGATCCAATATATCTACAAGTAAAACCTATTTTCAAGAAATATACAGATAAAAAATATTTAAAAATGTCATCAGAAAATACTGCAAAACTATTTATAGCGGCAATAAAAGGCATGTGCCACATCTATTTATTAGAAAATAAAATAAATGAAGAATTAAGTGCAACTGTATATGATTTTGTATCAGTATTTTGCAATGGTATTCTAATTTAATACACAAAATAAGGAAAAAAAATGAGTAAACAAAAATTACAATTAGCAAGAAGATTATCCCAATTAATATTTTTCATTTTATTAATTGCTGGTATATACATGGATTTAAGAATAGTAATTATGATATTTTTACCAGCAACGTTATTCTTTGGTAATTTTTTCTGTGGTTGGGCTTGTCCTTTTGGAACAATTCAAGAGTTCATGAGTGATATTGGTAGCAAAATTTTTAAAAAGAAATTAAAGATGCCAAAAGCTGTACAAAAATATTTACAATATTCACGATATGTTTTATTTGCTATTTCAATAATTGGTGTAATAGACTTTATTCTAACACCATTAAATGGATATCTATCTTTAATGACAATCTTTTCACAAAATGGAATCACAGCTCTATCTACAATTTCAATTATTCTAATGGTAACCTATCTTCTAGCTTCAATGCTTTTTGAAAGAGTGTTTTGTAACTATATTTGTACTGAATCTGCAAAATATGGTATCTTAAGTATGCCAAGAATTTTCTCAATTAAACGAAATGAAGACTCTTGTATTAATTGTAAAAAATGTGACAAAACATGTCCAATGAATATTACAATTTCAGAACATTCTCACGTTAGAAATGGTCAATGTATCAATTGTTTTAAATGTATTGATGCTTGCCCTGTTGATGGAACATTAAAATATACAAAAGTCAAATTGCAAATTAAAAAAAATAAAGAATAAAAACTTAAAAATTAAAATATAACTTTTTCAATAGCCCTATTAATTTAGGGCTTTTTAGAGCAAATAACTAAAAGGATATTCTATATATTTCATTATCCTTAAAAAGATAAATTTAACTTTACTAATGTCTCTTACATTATTTTCATTATTTTTATCACTGACTAAAACACTACCTCTTTCAATAATATCAATTTTACTTTTTAATTGAGAACTGATATCTATAGAATCAATAACTAACATAGTTTCAGTACTTAAAAAAGAACTTTTAGAGTCCATATTAAATGAACCTATTATAGCAAGTCTATCATCAATTATATATGATTTTGCATGTATAGAACCTACACTATTATATTCATATATATTGGCATTTGAATCTAAAAGTTTATTTCTATACTTTAGATAACCTGCAAATGCAAAAAAATTAGGAGTAGAATATTCACTATTTGTGATAATATTTATTTCTTTGTCCCCTAATCTATCAATATCCAAATATTTTTTCATCTCATTAGTTATAATTACATAAGGAGATTGAAGCAAGATATTATTTTTTGCAGAGTTCATTAATAAAGCAATTTCATTTAAGCAAGTTGGATTTTTCTTAAACCTATCTATTGAATTATAAATTAAAGTAATCTTATTTGTTGAATGACTTAAAGAAATATAGTCTATATCGGTATTAAACAAATTTGTATATTTTCTTTCAATTTCAAATAAAATATTATTTAACTCTTCTCTTTTTTTAGATGATTTTTCTATATCTTTTTCTGTTATCTTTTTATTAATAGCCTTTGTATATTTACTGTTCCAAGTCAAAGTAAAATAATCTTCAATTTGATTTACTGCGCTAAAAAGACTATTATCTGTATTTATTACACATACCTCTCTATCATATGTTGTTGTTTCATTTATTTCTTCAAGGGAAAAATATTGATTACCAATATTTCTTCCCCCTAGCAGTGCAATTTCACTATCAACAACAATATATTTATCATGTAACATATTATTAAGAGTATAAGGTTTTAATAAATTCAAAGGTTCATAATATCGAATTTCAATGTTTGGATGCACAAAGATTAGGTTGTTCAAACCATTTAAATCCTTACCTAGTTTATTGATTTTTCCATCCAAAACTATTCTTATTTTTACTCCTCTATCTGCTGCTTCTAATAATTTTGCGAAAATAAGATTTCCTGCTTCATCATTTTGAATTTTAAAATAAGCTAGATCAATAGATTTTTTTGCATTATCAATTAAATTAATTTTTATTTGAGCAGATAACTCCATTTCTTCTACAACAAAAGCTCTATCTGCTGATTTAGAGTCACTGTAATAATTATTATTTAATTCTATATTCTCATCTTTATTTGGAAAAGCAAAAATAATAATAAAAGATATAAGAAAATATATTAAATATAGTTTAAGAAATTTTATAATCATTTTTTTTATTTTATTCATTCTCGATTTTTCTTATTGGAAAATACATATAATTTTCTTTAGTTATTGGATCTGTAAAATCAAAAACAGCTGCTACTAAATTCATACCATTTTTGAACATATAATCTATTGTATCTTTAAAAACAGATTCTTTATACGCTTTTACAACAAGATACTCATAAGATGGAACTGTCCATTTTTCCCATCCTCTTACATCAATAGCATTATCAATTACTTCAACACCTGCTAAATACAATCCTTTTGTAAAATTATCTTGCCATGGATAAAATGATTTTGAAAAATCACTCATCAAACCCCAAATTCCAATAATATTATTGTTATTATCTCTTTTAGCAATATTCGAAATTTCTAGAAAATTAGAGGTCGCATCATTCCATAAATCTTTTATAAAATCAACTCCATCTTTTGTAGAACCTAATTTACCAATTATAGAAAAAGATTTTTTAATAACTTTGTTATATTCCATAAGATTATACTCCTAAAAAAAAATCATAACCTCATAAAAAAAACAACACAAGCAATTACTATAAAAATATCTACCCCAAAAGGTTATTATTGTATAAAAGAAGAATCAATATAGGGATCATAATTGTTTAATTCACATGAATATTCTTTTACAAATTCGATTTTATTATTTTTATTAAATATAATTAATGAAATTCCATCAAATAATCTATTTGTTTTATCTTTATTCATTTTGCATTCAAATTTCCACTCAACAATTAATTGATTATCTTTATGAAAGAACTGCTTTATATCCCAAGATAAAACAGTTCCTCTTTTATTCCATTCTTCAGTCCAATATTTTAGTTTTTCAATACCTTCATATTTTGGTCCATAACTCTCAATATATTGAATATTAGATGAAAAAATATCATCTATTGTTTTAAATGACTTATTTACCCACATTGAAAAATATTTATAAATTATTTTCTCACGCTTATTTATATTAATAATTGATTCAACCATCATATTTTTCCTTTCTTATTTTATAAGCAGTGTACATTTTATCATATTCATTTTTGAAAAATAAACATTCTTTAATACAAACAGAACATCCATTATTGTTTGAAAAAGAAATAGCACATTTTTTGTGATCTATGTGCTCTTCATTTCCATCTTGCAAAATTAGAGTATCTTTATAAATAGCATTTGCGGGGCATTTAACAACACAATTGTTACAACTATTACAAAAATCTTTAATCCATTGATATTTATTACTATCTGTGTAATTAAAATTTTTAATATCACAATAAATTGCAGCAATTCTTATTGAAGGTCCAAAATTTTCTGATATTAATAATCCATTCTTTCCAATAACTCCTAAGCCAGCTTTTTCTGCTAATCTTGGATAATTCACATCTCCACCTAAAGCAGGGCCAGCTTGAGCCTTATACCCTCTACTGTTTAAAAAATGTTTAATTTCATTAACACCTTTATTTAATTCATAATATGTTTTATATATTTCTTTTTCTGCTTCTTTAGAAGGAGCACTTTGTATTATAGAAGGATCCATTTTCATAATTAACACAATAGCATTTGAAAAAAGAATTGATTTGTTTTCAAAAATGAACGATCTATCGACTTTAGTATATCCTATTTTATCAATACCTAAATCCTTAACTAATATTTCTAGAGACTCTAAATCTTTTTTAGTAATTCTTTTCTTTGATTTTAATGGTTGATTAAATAAAGACTTATATGATTGCTTAATTTGCTTTGTTGAGCCAATCATATATTTTGAAAAAATAGAAAAAGATTTTATTTTTATGTTTATATCTCTATATTGAGAAATCATTTTTGGAACATCCAATGTTTTTTGAGCATTTTCGATTGATCTAATAGATTTTATATTATTAGATTCATTTATATTCTTTTTTAAAAAGAAAGTTTTCATCTTTTTTATTTACCTTTATTTGAATTACTTTTACACTAAAATAAGTTTACTGTTATTTAGTTTATCATATAATTAATGAAATGAGGAAAATATTATGAAAAGAATAGGACTAATAGGAGGTATGAGTTGGGAATCTTCTCTTGAATATTATCGAATAATTAACGAAGAAGTAAAAAAAGCCCTCGGTAAGTCTCACTCAGCAAATTGTATTATGTATTCTTATGACTTTCAAGAAATCGAAGAATTACAACATAGTAATAAATGGGAAGAATTAACTTCTTCAATGGTTAATGAAGCTACAAATCTTAAAAAAGCTGGAGCAGATTTCATTGTTATATGCACAAACACAATGCACATAATGGCTCCTAAAATTGAAAAAACAACTAATTTAAAAGTATTACATATTGCTGAAGCTACAGCTAATGCAATAAACAAAAAAGATTTAAAGAAAGTTCTTCTTTTAGGAACAAACTTCACTATGGAAGGTGATTTTTATAAAAACAAACTAAGTGAAAATGGTATTGAAACACTAATACCAGAAAAAGAAGATAGATTAATTATCCATAATATTATTTATAATGAATTAGTAAGAGGTATAATTTCTAAAGAAAGTAAAGAAAAATATCTAAAGATAATTAATAAAATGAAAGAAAAAGGAATAGAAGGTGTTATTTTAGGTTGCACTGAAATCCCTTTACTCATAAAACAAGAAGATTTAGATATTGAAGTATTTGATACAACTTCTATCCACTCTAAAGCAGCGGTAGAATTTGCATTAAACTAATTGGTTAAATTTGTTCCCTATTTTATTAATAGAGAGCAAATTTAATATATTATGATTATCATTATTTTTTTACATAATTTAATGATAAATCTTCTCTTTGAACAATGTAGCCTCTAGTATCCCCTTCAAGTAAAATATTTTCTATAAACTCTTTATTTTCTTGGATTACATTTTGAATATCCTCTAAATTATCACAAGAAGCTTTGATACATACGAATTTTTTCATTATGCGTAAAATATTTGGTCCAAAATGTTTTGAAACCACTACATCTACTTTATCTCGATTTAATATTTTAGCAATACTTCCAGCTTTTTTTGGATCAGCATGTACTTTCTCTTCTTCACTATTATTTAATATTTGTTTGACAAAGATAACAGATTTTTCATTAATTTCATAAGAATCAAAACGTATTGAATCTCCAAAATGTCTTTTAGTGAAGGATACTCCATTATCTGTTCCAAATGCACAATTTAATGATTTCATAACTATATTCATCCTTTTAATTAAATATTTTTTCAAACTAATTTAATATACAACAGATAAATAATTGTTACAAGAGACTAACATATTCTATTATTAACTTTTATTCTATTTGTGCACAGGCTATTTCATATTCTTTTTGACTTTCTTGATATTTTTTTTCTTTATATTCAAAAGCCTTATCAAATTCATCTACTTCTTGTTGATTAGTTTCAAAAACAGAAGAAAATAAAGCATAACCTTTTACATCTTTAAGAGCATTTTCATACAAAGGTAAAACTAATAAGCCCTTATAATATTTTTTATCTTCCATACTGATATTATAATTTTTACCACTTAAAAAACCATAAGGTTCATAATGATAAGGATAGCCTAAAGTAATTATAGCTCTATAACCTTTTTTTCTAGCATTTTCTATTGCGTAAGTGATTAAGACTTTCCCTATTCCTTTTCTATGAAATCTTGGATCAATAAAAACTGGCCCAAAACTAATTACATCTATTGATTTATTTTCATCACAAATAATTTTAGCTTTTGTAAAAAATATTGCACCGATTATCTCATTTTTATCTTCAATTATAAAAGATAAATCTTTGAGATAATCATTATGAAATCTAAGTTGATGAACAACATAATGCTCATGACAACCAGGAATATATAAATTCCAAAAAGCTTCACGAGCTAATTCTTCTACTTGTCTATAATCTTCTTTTCTTTCATTACGAATTAAAAATCTCATTTTATAAAAGTTTTTCAACCTTATCTAATGTATTAAAATCCATATAATTGATTTCTTTATTTTCATTGTTCATCAGTTGAGTCATTTCAGTACTTTGATTTTTCTTTTCTGCACTTTTAAATACTCTTTTGATTATAAATCTAAAAAAGAAATTCAAATCCTTAAATTTTAAAGCCCCTTGTAAATTTACAATTTTACAATCAGTAAACAAATTTTCTGGAATTTGAGTTTTTAAAGCTTGGTAGAATTTATTCATTGATTCTAAATCATTAGGATCTGTTAATCCAACTGTAACAAGAATAAATTTTTGACTTGATTTTATTTTAAATTTCTTTAAAGTTTCTTTCAATCCTCTAACGTGAGAAGCATAAACACTACCAATATATATTATAACATCATAATCTTCTAATGTTTTAATCTCTTTATAAGAAATCGCCTCTATATTCGTTCTCCTTGAAAGTTCAAAAGCATATTCTTTTGCACTTCCATATTTACTTGCATAAATTATTATTTGATTCAAAATTCTATCCCCACATAAAGTAAATAATAAATTTCCAATACATTATATCATGATATTTAAAATTATGTACTATAATAATTTACCTTTTTATAAATTCTTCAATAAATGGGGTTTTAGGGTTATCTACTAAAGTTTCAAAGCTACCAATTTGTTCTATTATACCATGATTCATAACTGCAACTTTGTCAGACATCCTCTTTGCTTCTTCTTGATCATGAGTTACTAAGACAGTTGTAACACCCAATTCTTTTTGAATGTGTCTTATTTCTTCTTGCATTTTTTCTCTTAATAAGGCATCTAAATTTGATAAAGGTTCATCCAATAATAATAATTCAGGTTCTTTTATTAAAGCTCTCCCCAAAGCAACTCTTTGTTGTTCCCCTCCACTTAATTCATGAGGATAGTTATGAATTTTGTCTTCAAGTCTTAACATACTTATTATTATTTCACACTTTTCTTTTACTAAACCTCTCCCCATTTTTTTTGCTTTTAAGGGAAATTTTAAATGTTTTTCTACACTCATGTGAGGCCATAGAGCATAATTTTGAAAAACAAAACCTATATTTCTTTTCTCTGGAGAAATATTAATATTTTGATTATTGTCAAATAAAACCTTATCATTTAATTGTATTTTTCCACTCTTAGGGAGTTCTATACCAGCTATACAAGAAATTAATGTCGATTTTCCGCTTCCACTTGGCCCTAAAATTGTTAGTAGTTTTTTATCGTCTATTTTTATAGAACAATCTTTTACTACACAATTTGTATCAAAGTATTTATATAAATTACTTATTTCTAATTGTTTCATTTTTTCCTCTATTTTTTCTATTAAAATAGTTAACAACTATTATTGTAGTCACAACTACAACTGATAAAGCAGATGTCATTTCCAAACCATAAGACTGTGATTGCATTCCAAATAACAATACTCCAACAGTTTCTTGATTTGTTGAATAAAGCATTAGAGAAATTGGAATCTCTCTTAAAGCTATCATTAATGTTACTATCATAGCTGATCTAATACCTGGAATTAAAAAAGGAAAAACTACTTTTATGAATGAAGAACTCCAATTATATCCAGAAAGTCTTGCAGCATTTAATAATTTTATATCTTGAGATTTTAATAATCCTATTATTTGATTCATTATTATGGGAGTAAATAAAACCATGTATGTAATAATCAAACCCCAAGAAGTCCCATATAGTTTTAAAGGATATTTATTAAAACTAAATATTGTAGCAATCGCTAAAACAGTATTAGGTATTGCCATTGGCCATGAAGCTATTGCTTCAAACATTTTATATTTTCCACCCTTGTAGTGTGAAATTATGGCACAAGCTAAAGCAACAATTGTTGCAAAAACACCAGCTATACCACCATAAACAAAACTATTTAAAAATGCCCGAGGGAATCTAGAATGAATATTGAAGATTTCTTTATAATTATCAAAAGTAAAATGTTCAAGAGTTAATGATAAGCCCCAACGTTTTAAAAGGGATGATATTATCATAGTAATTGATGGAACTATACTTACTAAGGTAAAAAATAATAGAACTAACATAACAGATATTATTTTATATTTTTTTAGCTTTACTGTACTAACATCTCTTATTTCAATATTTCCTTTCATTGAAACTTTCTTATTTTTTGCCATCATATATGTTTGAGCAAAATATAGAATTGAAGCAAAAATAACTAATATCAACGAATAGAAAGCAGCCTTTGAAGTATCTAACATAGTTAATGATGAATAAATTTTAGTAGTAGCTACTTCAATTCTCGCTGGTAAACACAACAATGCAGGTACAGAAAAATTAGCTAAAGTTCTTGAAAAAACAAAAAGACCTGTAGTTAAAATACTAGGTTTCACTAAAGGTAATGTTATTTTTCTAAATACAGTAAAAGTACTACCACCTGATAAATACCCCGCGTATTCAACTTTAGGTTCAATATTATTCAAAGCATTCTTGATTGAAAAATACATTAAAGGAAAAAGATGGAGCGTTAATACAAATATTGCTGCATTTAAGGAATATGGTGAAGAACTAAAGTTTTCAAGATGCAAAACTATTTTAGCAAATCTCTCTAAATATCCATTTCGCCCAAATAGTTGCAACCAAGATAAGGCTATTATGTAAGGAGGAATTGCAAATGCTATAATACAGAAATTATCAATTAATTTTTTTAATGGGAAATCAGTTTTTACAACTAACCATGCCAAAATACCACCTATTATAGTTGTCCATAAAAAGACCCAAACTGAAATTCTTATTGAATTTACGAAAGGTGATATAAAGGATTCCATAGAATAATTAAAACCTATAAGACCTTTATAAAATAAAAATAAAGTTGGGAAAATATAAAATATAGTTAATATTATTGAGAGGAGTATAATCACTCCTCTCAATACAACCTTACTGGAATAATTTTTCGAAATCTTCATTTATTTGATTTTGTTCTTCGCCTAAATCTTCCCAGCTAATATCTAATACTTTAATATCGCTTGGTAAACCTTTTGGCATTTCAGCATTTTCTAAAACACTAATAAAGCCAAAATTTGTTGTGATTTTTTGAGCCTTTGGAGAGATTATAAAATCTACAAAAGCTTGTGCTAATTCTTCATTAATTTCAAATCTAGCATCATTTTTACTAATAGCAATTGGTCTTTGAATAGCAATAGCACCTTCTTTTGGCCAATTCAGAGCTAATGGAGTTTCATAGCCTTTTGCTTTAGCTTGTTTTTGCAATCTCCATACTGCATCATGAGGAGCAATCCCTAATATAAATTCACCCTCTTGGATTTTTGATGGAACATCACTATTTTTTTTAGCTAAAAACAATCCATTTTCAATTAATTTCTTATGATATGATCCTTCTTCTTCTAAATACCAAAGATTAGAAATTAAAGCTAAAGCTGTAGATGATTGAGAAGGATCTGCATGAACAATTTGATTTTCATATTCAGATTTTACTAAATCATAGTATGATGTAATTTCTGATATAACTTTATCTTTATTATAGATTAAAACACCATAACGTTCATAACCAAAGTATATGGTTTATCTACTTTATATTTATCTGCAAGATTATCATATCCTTTAGGAGTATAATTTTCTAATGCACCTTTTTCAGATAAAGCTTCATAAATTAATGGATCTGATCCCCAAAATACATCAGCATTAATACAACCAGATTCAGCTTCAGTCCATACTCTTTGTCTAAGAGGACCACAACCTAATTGAACGATATCCAATACATCACCTTTATCTGCTTCAAATGCATCTTCAAGAGCTTTAAGCATTGTAGCTGGACCTGAAATATAAGCCGTAATTTTCCCCTCTTCACCACTATACATATCTTTCATAGAATCTTCATTTATACCCTGAGCCCCAATGGATAAAATGAAGATTAAACTTGTAAAAAGTAAAACTAATTTTTTCATAAATAACCTCACTAAACTATTATTACTTCAATCAATTTATGTTAATCATTGCTAACTTGTCAACTCTTTTTTAAGATAATTCATTAAAAAATTTAGTTAAATCTACAATTTGAAACAATAAACCTATACTATTTTTTACTAGCAACTAACTTAATACTATCAAATAATAACCCAATTTGCTCTATATATCACTTTATGATATCATTAAGAAAAGGTAAAATTATGGAACAAAAAATAGAAAGAAAAATCTTAGCAATTAATGGGAGTCCAAGAAAAAATGGGAATTCTGATATATTATTATCAACTTTTATTGATGAAATAAATAAAGAAAATATAGATAATAAACTTATTAATTTAAGAGATTATAGCTTCTCTGGATGTATTGGCTGTGAAAGATGCAGAAAAGATAAAATTTGTACAGGAATAAAAGATGATATGACAAACTTTTATCCGGACATTATTTCTTCCCAAGGATTAGTATTAATTTGTCCTACTCATAATTATAATATTACGGCTTGGATGAAAGCTTTTATAGATAGACTTTACTGTTTTTATAATTTTGAATATCCAAGACCTGGAAAATGGTCTAGTGCTTTAGCTAATCAAAGACGAAAAGCTATTGTTATTGCTATTTGCGAACAAGAAAATGAAGATGATATGGGTTATACAGATAAAGCAATGTATAAACCACTAGAAGCTCTTGGTTATGAGATTTGCGATGTAATTAAAGTATTAAATTGCTTTGATAGAGGTAAAATAAACCAATATGAAGATGTATTAAACAAAGTTAGAAATGTTGCAAAAAATTTTGCAGATTCTTTAATTTAGTAAATATCCCTATTAAGGGATATTTTTATATTGGATCTAAATATGTAACATGTATTGTTCTAATATCATTCATTAAAGGCCATGGAACATTTTCATTTGTATGATGATATATAAAACCACACTTTTCTTGTGCTTTTTTTGATTTAATATTTCCATCAAAATATCCACACCATAATCTCTTTAAATTTAAATTTTCAAAACTATATCTAATTATTTCTCTAGTTGCTTCGGGTATTAATCCTTGTCCCCAATATGGAACTCCAATCCAATAGCCTATCTCACCTTCATTAGCCTTAATTGAAAGATTACTTTCTTTGCCAATCATTAAACCAATACAGCCAACTACTTTATTTTCACTTTTCAAAACAAGTGCAAAATTATTATCTTTCATTAAAACATTTTTTATTATATCTAAACTGTTTTCTACACTTGTATGAACTGGCCACCCTGCTATAGGACCAACTCTAGGATCTTTAGCTTGTTGATATAATTCTTTAGCATCAGATTCTTGCCATTCTCTAAGAATTAATCTTTCAGTTTCTAATTTCATGAATTCTCCTTTTCAAGTTTTAATAATGATTCTTTCATATCAAGACCAGCTTCATAACCTACCAATTTTCCATTAGAACCTATTACTCTATGACACGGAACAACTATACCAATTGGATTTTTATTATTAGCCATACCTACAGCTCGATAAGCTTTTTCATTTCCAATAGCAATTGCAATTTCTTTATAAGATCTAGTCTCACCGTATGGAATATCACAAAGAGCTTTCCAAACTTTATTTTGAAATTCTGTACCATTGAATTTGAATTTAATTTCGAAGTTTTTTCTTTTCCCTTCAATATATTCAAGAAGTTGACTATATGCATTATCGCTTGTTTTAGTCCTGGTCCCTAAATCAGAAACAAACTTTTTTTCTGTCTTAATATGTGTAATATAATCATCATCATAACCAATATTTATTTGACCAAACTTAAAATCATATATAGCAAATCCTTTCATAATTTCCTCACTCAAAAAAATATAGATACAATTATAGATTATATAAGATTTAACTGCAAATTAAAACTTAATATTATATAAAAAGTGCGGGTTTGTGGTATTATAAGTATATAAAAACCGCGTATTTGTAGTAAATTCCAATTTTTAAAAGTGCGGATTTGCAATAAATCAATTATTAGATAATAAAAAAGAAGTATATTTTATGTTCAAGAGAAAACTTTATAATAACCTATTAACTTGGAAAAATGAATCAAATGGAAATACAGCAATATTAATTGAAGGTGCTAAAAGAGTTGGAAAATCAACTATAGTACGTGCATTTTCTGAAACAGAATACAAAAGTTTCATAATAATAGATTTTGCTTATGCCCCAGATACAATTCAAAATTTATTTAAAGATTTATCAGATTTAAATTACTTTTTTTTACAATTACAATTGCATTATGGAGTAAATTTAATAGAAAGAGATTCAGTAATAATATTTGATGAAGTGCAATTTAACCCACTAGCTAGACAGGCAATTAAACTTTTAGTAGCTGATGGGAGATATGATTATATTGAAACAGGGTCTCTCATTTCTATACGAAAAAATGTTAAAAATATTTTAATTCCAAGTGAAGAGAGAAAACTTCAAATGTATCCACTTGATTTTGAAGAGTTTTTGTGGGCCACTGGGGATACTAGTACATATAAATTATTAAAAAAAATGTATGAAGAAAAAATATCTATTGGTGATTGTAAATGATACGATAAGGATG
>NPIF01000057.1_pt1 | contig 97322 bp, 98 predicted proteins | sample 8637461 | NCBI WGS metagenome assembly NPIF01 (sample SAMN07420641, study PRJNA396082) | bioreactor metagenome | isolation source: sample BR12 brine-fed electro-methanogenic bioreactor BR | place: Japan: Kochi | collected 2016-12-09 | reverse complement strand
AGCCCCTGAGCTGAATCGTTACCATGATTTTTTATTCTTCCCCAATATAAATTCGCGCGCAGAATTCGATCAACACCGCTGCCGTTGTTTGCTTTCTTCAAGTTGTTGCAACCGCAACCGGTCAGCATTTCCTTGCGCCGACTCAGGCAAATGGCGCTCAAGGAGGGCGGCCAAGTCCTGTGCCAGTGCCGAAGATGGACTGGCCAGACGATAAAACATCCAGACCCCTCGACGGCGATCCTCGACCAGACCGGCGTTTCTCAGATTGGCCAGATGCCGCGAAACCGTCGATTGCGGAAGCTCCAGAACCGACATCAGGTCGCAGACACAAAGCTCTCCCTCGAGCAGCAACGACAAAATCCGTAGACGGGTTTCGTCCCCGAGAGCCTTAAAAAAGCGAAGTGTTGTTTTCATGAGCAATACATATCCGGATAGGCAAATATTGTCAACTTTGCAATGTCAAAACCGCCACCACACCAACACCATAAAACTCTCTTAATAAAATCCTTGACAAACCGAACCTTAAAAAATATTTATATTAAACAATATAAATTCCACCACCCGAGAAAGGAGCTCCACCCACATGAGAAACCTTTACCGACTCATCCTTTTAACCGCTTTCGCCTTTCTGGCCACCAGCCAGGCCCATGCCCAGGAGATCAAAGTCTGGGGATCGACCACCTGCCAGAAGCGTTTCCTGGAGCCGGGAGCAGAGAGCTTCAAGAGCGCCACGGGCATCGATCTCAAGGTTCTCGGGGTCGGCACCGGCAAGGGCATGATGGCCCTCATCGAGGGGAAAGCCCCGGTCGCCGCCGCCTCGAGCTCGCTGGAAAGCGCGATCAAGTCGGCCAAGAAGGAAGCCGACAAGGCCGGCAAACCCATCGCGATCCCGGACAGTCTGCAATTTCACAAAATCGCCGAAGACGTGATCGTTCCCATCATTCATAAGGACAACCCCGTCTCCGCCCTGACCTTCGCCCAGCTTGCCGATCTCAACACCGGCAAGATCACCAACTGGAAAGAAGTCGGCGGCCCCGATCTGCCGGTTAAGGTCGTGACCAGTCATGCCGGCAGCGCCACCCGTGAGGTCTTCCAGAAACAGGTAATGAACAAGCAGGACTACGCCCCGGGCAAAGTGGAGGTCAGCAGCACCCGTCTCGAAATCAATGAAGTCTCCGAGGACAAGGGCGCGATCGGGGCGGTCAGCGAAGGATTCTACAAGCTGAACCCCGGCAATGCCAAGGTCGTCAGCACCGATCCGATTTCGCGCCCTTTGGCGCTGATCACCGTAGGCGATCCGGCTCCCGAGGCGCAGAAGCTCATCGACTTTTTCCGCTCCGGCGAGGGCAAGACGTATCTGTCCGAATAAGACCATCGCGCCTCCGGAGGACGATTCCTCCGGGGGCTTTCGATCAACGAGGGGAAACGGGCAGGCTTGCCGGCCCAATTTTCAGAGGTTGACATGAAGTTGAATCTGCAGCAAAAGCTGATCGGCGGCTTTTTGATGATCGCTCTTCTCTGTGCGACCGTCGGCCTGTTCGGGTGGTACGGCATCAACACTTTGGGGCGCGAAATCCGCGTGACCGGACTTCAGCACCTTCCCGCGACGGAAGCGATCCTGTCCCTCAACAACGACCAAAGCCAGATCAAGGCGGCAATGCGCACCCTGTTGAATCCCACGCTCAGCCGCAAGGAACGGGAATCCCAACAGAGCTTTATCCGGAACCGCCTCGATCGGGCCGAGAAGACGTTCGACCAGCTCGGCTCACTAGCCGGTCAGGACAACTCAAGCGGCGACCTGAACCAACTGCAGCTCGTCTGGCAGCAGTGGCGCGACGACCTGGGCCGGTTTCTGGCAATCAATCAGCAACTGCTGGAGCTCAATATCGACAACCCGCAACAACTTGCGCTGGACGTCCAGCGGGAATTCAGCGGTTATTCCGCCTGGGCCGCCGACACCGGCAAGGCCATTTTGCAAAAAACCGAACTCACCGGAAACACCAACTGGGAAACCTCGAGTTTCGGCACTTGGCTCAATGAACTGAACGCCGGGAATCCCGAGGTTCAGGACGCGGTGAAGCGGCTGAAAAATCAGCTCAAAGGCGTCTTCTATCAAGTGGAAAATATCGCTGAGTTTCTCAGCATCGGCGAATTCGAACTGGCGACCGACATCTACCTGGTCGAGGTGCTCCCCAGCATCGACAACATCGCCCTTTACGTCGGCACGCTGCAGGGGGTCGTTTCCCAGGCGCTAGCGTCCTACGACGCCATGACCGAGCTGGAGAAATCGATTGCCGCGGGATCCCTCGCGGCGGTTGAACAAACCCTGACCCAGTCCGTCAATGCAGTGCGAGACGCCGCCCATGGCTCGGTTGAACACAGCCTGCAAAGTGCCACGACGCTGACCCTGACCAACGCCGCCGTGGTGGCCCTCGCCGCCCTGGCCGCGGTCATTCTGGGCATTCTCATCGCCCGCCACCTCTCGGTGCCTCTGAAAAAGACCGTGTGGATGCTCGACCAGCTGGAACATGGCCGCCTCGACCTGCGCCTGGGGCTTACGCGCACCGACGAGATTGGCCAGATGGCCCGCGCCATGGACCGCTTCGCCGACAATCTGCAGACCGAGGTCATCGCCCCTTTGCACAAGCTGGCGCAGGGCGACCTGACTTTCTCCGTGCATCCCCACGATGAAAAGGATGCGCTGCGCACGGCATTGAGAGACCTGCGCCAAGATCTGGGCACCCTGGTCGCCCAGGTGCGCGAGAGCGGCGACCAGATCGCCGGCGGGGTTGGCCAGATCGCCGATGCCAGCCAGTCCCTGTCACAGGGGGCGACGGAGCAGGCCAGCTCCCTCGAGGAAATCTCGGCCTCCGTCAATGAGATGGCCGGCCAGACCAAACAGAGCGCTGACAACACCCGTGCCGCCAACGATCTGGCCACCTCCGCCTGCGATGCGGCCCATCAGGGTAGCCGCAAAATGAGCGAGATGGTCGCCGCCATGGACGAGGTGAAAACCGCCAGCCAGAGCATCGGCAAGATCATCAAGACCATCGATGAAATCGCCTTCCAGACCAACCTGCTGGCGCTCAATGCGGCGGTCGAGGCGGCCAGAGCCGGGCAGCACGGCAAAGGTTTCGCCGTCGTGGCGGAAGAGGTTCGCAACCTCGCTGCCCGCAGTGCGCGCGCCGCCCAGGAAACCGCTGACCTGATCGAGGGCGCCATGAGCAAAACCGAAAGCGGCGCCCACATGGCCGACGATACCGCCCAGTCGCTGCAGGAAATTGTCGGGCGCGTCACCAAGGTCACCGAACTGATTTCCGAAATTTCGGCTGCGAGCAACGAGCAGGCGCAGGGAATCGCTCAGATCAATCAGGGACTCGGCCAGATCGATCAGGTGACGCAGCAAAATACGGCCAATGCCGAAGAAAGCGCCGCATCCGCTATGGAACTTTCGAGCCAGACGACCCGCATGAAGCAACTTCTTGCGCGATTCAGGCTCAACGAATGCGCGGACGGCCCCCCGCAGGCAGGCACAGAGCCCCAGGCTCGTTCATGGCCGGGAGAAGAATCTCCCCGGCCGGCAGAAGCACACACTTCCCGTTCGCCGAAAAATGGCGAGAGTCCTCCGGTCATTGCTCTCGATGATCAGGAATTTGGTCGCTACTGACCGAAACAGCCCTTTTCATCAAGGCCACCCCCCGGGGTGGCCTTTTTTGTGTGGATGCCAAAACTTTATCTTTGCGACGGTCTCGGCTAGGATGGCTGCTTCTGGAGAAAAAACGATGAAAAAGATTCTGGCCTTCGCCGCATTTTTCTGCGGCCTGCTGACTGCCGTGTCCTGGGCTGCGGACTCAGAAGAGACCGGTGCGGGGGCGCAGGTCGACAAGCCCGTGGTCAGCTTCGGCGTCATCCCCCGCTACAACCCGATGATCATGTACCAGTCCTACCAGCCGCTGATGGACTATCTGACCGAGCACACTCCCTACCGCTTCGAGCTCAAACTGTCGCGTGATTATACCGAGGCGGTCGCCTTTCTGCGTGAAGGGGACACGCCCATCGCCTCCCTGGGCGACGTCACTTTTACCGAGGCGCGCCGGAGCTTTGGCGCCGTACCGATCCTCAAACCCCTGAGCGATCAGGGCGAGCCTTTCTACCGCAGCATCATCGTGGTGCGTGACGACAGTTCACTGCGCACCCTGGCCGACCTGCGCGGCAGGTCCTTCGCCTTCGGCGATCCCCATTCCACCTCGGGCAACCTGATTCCGCGCTACTTCCTGTTCCGCAACGGCATCACCCTGTTCGATCTCGGTCACTACGAAAACCTCGATTCTCACGACGCGGTGGCCAAGGCGGTGCTCAAGGGGAAATACGAAGCGGGGGCGGTCAAGGATGTGGTGGCCCGACGCTACCGGGAGCACGGCCTGCGCTTTCTCGCCCTCTCCGACCCGATCCCGGCGGTGCCCATCGTGGTGCGTAGCGATGCCCCGCCGGAGTTGGTCGAAGCGGTCAGAAACGCCCTGCTCGCCATCGACCCCGGCGACCCCCGGCAGCGCGACCAAATGGCCGACTGGGATCCCGAGTTCCGCAACGGCTTCGTGCCGGCCACGGGCAGCGATTACGCACCGATCTTCCAGATCATGGACGACATCCAGGAGGGCTGCGGCAGAAGATGCCACTGACGGCTCCCTTCATCAGCCTGCGATTGCGGTTCATGACCCTGGCCGTGCTCCTGACCCTGGGGTCGTCCCTGCTCTGGGGCGCCTGGGCCTGGCAGCGCGAGCGCGACATCCTGTTTGAACGGGTGGCCCGGGAAGGCGAGGTGCTGACCGCCTCCATGGCCATCCCCATCATCAACGCGCTGCTCTACGAAGAACTGGGCATCATCGAGGAAGGCGGCCTGCTCGATAACTTCGTGACGGTGATCATGGCCAACCGCCAACTGCACCCGCGCTACGCCATGGTTCTCGACTCCACCGGGCGGGTTCTCGCCCACAACCGCTTCGCCGAGTACGGCAACACCCACAACGATGCCCTGACCCGCCAGGCGCTGGCGGCCGACAGCTTCACCCAGACGACCACAATCTTCGAGGGCGAGCGGGCCTGCGATTTCGCCGCTCCTCTGGCGATTGCCGGCAAGCGCTGGGGCACTTTGCGCGTGGGCGTCTCGTTGGAACCGGTCTACGCCGAACTCCAGCGACTCACCCGCCAGATCGCCCTGTTCGCAGCCATTTTCTCGACTGGCGCCCTGGTCATCTACTGGGTGATCGGCACTCTGCTGGTGCGCCCCATTCTCGGTCTCACCCGGCGCATGGAACAGGTAGGAAAAGACGATCTCGGCGCGCCGTTTTCCCGATACCGGCGCGACGAAATCGGGCTATTGCAGAAGAGCTTCGCCGACATGATCGAGCGCCTGCAAAAAAGCGAGGCCGAACGCCAGGCCTCCTTGGCGCGGCTGCTCGATAACGAGCGCATCGCCACGGTCGGCCGCATCGTTTCGGGAGTCGCCCATGAGGTCAACAACCCCCTGGCCGGCATCGAGGGCGCTCTTTACCAGATCGAGCAGAAAGGCGGCGCCAGGGTTCTGCGCTACACCGGGCTGGTGCGCCAGAGCATCGAACGCATCGGCCGCATCGTCGGCCAGCTCTCCGATCTGTCGCGGGTCGGCGCGATCGAACTACGACAGGTGAACAGCCGCGAATTCTTCGAAGACATGGCCCTGTTCGCCCAAATGGCGCTCAAGGGCAAGGGGACGAAAATTGAAGTCCTCGATCTGTGCCGCTCCACCACTTTGCTCCTTGACCGCGATAAGATTCACCAGCTGATTCTCAACCTGGTGCTCAACGCCGTCGATGCCGCCGGACCGCAGGGCACGGTGTTACTCAGGGCCGCCAATGTCGAAGGCTGGTACATCCTCGAAATCGAGGATAACGGCCCCGGCGTCCCGGCGGAGATCGCGGACCGGATCTTCACCCCCTTCTTCACCACCAAGGAGCCCGGCAAAGGCTCAGGGATGGGCCTGGCCATCTCCCGCGGCATCGCCGAAAAGCACGACGGCACTCTCGATTACCGGGCCGGCGCCCAGGGTTCGGTCTTCAGCCTGAAAATCCCTCTCGTCCGCAATTTGGAGCGTACCTCATGAACCCCGCGATTCTTCTGGTCGAAGACGACGAACTGCACCTGGAGATGCTCCAGGAGGTTCTCACCGACAACGGCTACGCCGTCACCGCGGCCCGCAGCGGTCAGCAGGCAGCGGATGCTCTGGGCAGCGGGCGTTTCCCGGTGGCGCTCATCGACATCCGCCTGCCCGACGTCAACGGCATGTCCCTGCTGCAGCTGCTCCTCGACCGCCAGCCCGAGTGCGCGGTGCTCATGATGACCGGCCAGGCGACGGTGGAAGCCGCGGTCGACGCCATGAAGCAGGGAGCTTACGATTACCTCGCCAAGCCCTTTCGCACCGAACTGCTGCTGCTCAAGCTGCAGCGCCTCTGCCAGCTCAAACAGATCGAGGCCGAAAACCGCCGGCTGCGCCGACAGGGGCAGGATTCGGGCATCATCGGCGACAGCGCCGCCCTGCGCCGCTTCATGGCGGCCGCGCAGAACGCGGCGGACACCGACGCCACCGTGCTGCTGCGCGGCGAGAGCGGCACCGGCAAGGAACTGGCGGCTGAATTCATCCACCAGGCCAGCTCCCGCCGGCAGGGGCCGCTGGTCAAGGTCAATTGCGGCGCCATCCCCGAAAGCCTGCTCGAATCGGAGCTGTTCGGCGCGGAAAAGGGGGCGTTCACCGGGGCCGACCGCAGTCGGCGCGGCTATCTCGAGCAGGCCCAGGGCGGCACGCTCTTTCTCGACGAGATCGGGGAAATTCCCCAGAACATGCAGGTCAAGCTGCTACGGGTGCTGCAGGATGGAAAGGTGCAGCGGCTAGGGAGCGAAACGACCGTGGTCGTCGATTTCCGCCTGGTCGCCGCCACCCACCGCGACCTGGACGAGTTGCGGGAGGAAGGGATCATCCGCGAGGATTTTTTCTACCGCCTCAACGTCGTGCCGCTGCATCTGCCGCCGCTACGGCAGCGACGGGAGGACATCCCGCTGCTGGTCGACCATTTCATCGGCAAGTACGCCAGCCGCTACGGTAAGGATCCCATCCGCCTCAGCCCCGAGAGCTTCGAGCTGCTGCTGCGCTATCCCTTTTCCGGCAACGTGCGCGAACTCGAAAATCTCATCGAGCGCCTGCAGGTGCTGGCTCCCGGAACGGAAATCACCCCGCGCCTGCTGCCCGAGCCGCTGCGCAAAAACGCGGAAAGCGGCGGCGACGTGATCCAGTGCTTCCGCACCGATCTTCCCCTGCGCGAAGCGCTCCGCGACTTCGAGCTGCGCTTCATCGCCCGTGTGCTCGACGAAGAAGGCGGCAACCGAACCGCCGCCGCCAAGCGCCTTGGCATTTCGCGCAAGTCGTTGTGGGAGAAGCTGTCCCTGTGACCGTTACGCCCCCGTAACACTGTATACACCTTTGCCCAACCTCTTGATCGATGGACGTTTTTTTCGTAAACGCAAGCCGCGCGTTTCCCTCCGGTAGCACCTCCAATCTGCCCGACCCCTCCCAAGGACCTGATTTTAATGACCTTTTTTTCGGCACCACCCTTGCTTCTCTATTCTCTCTGGCAAACTGAGCAGATTGCGATTTGCAGCTTAACCCTTAACGTCGGAACGACCTGAAGGCTACGGCCCGAGAGAAATTTATCACCCCAGAGGAGGCAGGCATGAAATTGACACGGCGGAAATTCATCCAGGCATCGGCTGCGACCAGCGGCATCCTGCTGGCCGGTTGCGCGGCGGGACAGAAGAAACCGGTCACCAGCGCCATGGCCGAGGCGCAGGCTCGACCGAAATCCCCGGGGCAGGGGGAATGGAAACCGACGACCTGCCAGGGCTGCACCACCTGGTGTCCGGCCGAGGCCCTGGTGCAGGATGGCCGGGTGGTCAAGATCCGCGGCAACCAGCGCTCGAAGAGCAACCACGGCTACGTCTGCCCGCGCGGGCATCTCTCCATCGGCCAGATGTACGATCCCGACCGCATCAAAGTGCCGATGAAGCGCACCAACCCGAAAAAGGGGCGCGGCGTCGATCCGAAATTCGTCCCCATTACTTGGGACGAAGCGCTGGACACCGTCGCCGAGAAGATGATGGAACTGCGCCGCGCCGGCGAACCGGAGAAGTTCATGTTGATGCGGGGCCGCTATACCTACTGTCGCGACGTCCTCTACGATGCGGTCCCCAAGATCTTCGGATCGCCCAACAACATCTCCCACAGCGCCATCTGCGCCGAGGCCGAGAAGTTCGGCGCCTACTACACCGAGGGCTACTGGGACTACCGCGACTACGACCTGGAGAACACCAAATACGTCCTGCTGTTCGGCGGCGACCCGCTCGCCTCGAACCGTCAGGTACCCAACGCCATCCACCAGTGGGGCCAGGTGATGGACCAGGCGACCATCGCCGTAGTGGATCCGCGCTTCTCCGCCACCGCCTCTAAGGCCCACGAGTGGCTGCCGGTCATTCCCGGCGAGGACGGCGCCCTGGCTCTGGCCATGGCCCACGTGATCCTCACCCAGGGGCGGTGGAGCCGCGAATTCGTCGGCGATTTCAAAGATGGCCAGAACCGCTTCACCGCCGGGCAGAGTGTCGATGAGAGCCTGTTCGAGGAAAAACTCACCCACGGCGTGGTCAAGTGGTGGAACCTGGAGCTCAAAGACCGTACCCCCGAATGGGCTGCACAGCGGTGCGGCATTGCCGCCGAACAGATCGTGCGGGTCGCCGGCGGCCTGGCCCAGGCGGCCCCCAACTGCATGGTCTGGATGGCCCCCGGCGCCGCCATGCAGCCGCGCGGCGCCTACGCGGCGTTTGCCGCCCATGCCCTCAACGGCCTGGTCGGTTCGGTAGACCACGAGGGGGGTACCCTGCAGAAGATGAAAGCCCCCTACGAGCACATTCCCCTCTACGGCGACAAGTTCAAGCCCTACATCGACGACGTCGCGGCCAAGGGGGGCAAGAACAAGAAAATCGACCAGCGCGGCACCCTGGAATTCCCCGCCATCTCCAAGGGCAAATCCGGCGGCGGGGTCGTCACCAACCGGGCCGCCGACGGCATCCTCGACGCCGACCCCTACGATATCAAGGTGGCCATCGGTTACTGGAACAACTTCACCTTCTCCTGCACCGGCGCCGAGCGCTGGGAGAAGGCGATGGAAAAGATTCCCTTCTTCGTCCACATCACCACCAACCCGGCCGAGATGACCCAGTACGCCGACATCGTGCTGCCGGCGGCCTTCCACAAGTTCGAGCGCTGGGGCTTCCTGCCCTCCAAGTTCAACCGCTACAGCTACATCAGCCTGCAGCAGCCGCTGGTCAAGCCCCTGTGGGACGTGCGCATCGACGAAACGGAAATCTGTTGGATGCTGGCGGAAAAGCTGAAGGAGAAAGGCTTCCCCAACCTCTTCGATTATTTCCACAACGAGATGGTCGATCTGGAAACCGGCAAAAAGCCGATCAGCGCCCAGGAGTTCGCTCTCTACACCGTCAAGTACATGACCCAGAACATGTGGGACCCGGCCAAGAACAAGGACGGCGACAAGTTCAGCGGCTGGGACGAGTTTCTTGCGGCCGGGCTGTGGCAGTCGAGCCAGTATCCCTTCAAGAAGAACTGGGGCAAGTGGAAGACCGAAACCAGCAAGTTCGAGCTCTACAGCGAGACCCTGAAAAAAGCCCTCGCCGGCCATGCCGAAAAGCACAAGACCACGGTGGACGGCGTGCTCGAGGCGGCCCAGTACGCCGGCCGCGGCGAGCAGGCCTTCATCCCCCACTACGAGCCGCCCAAGATTCACGGCGACGAGAAGGAGTTCCCCTTCGTTTTCATCGACAACAAAAACCGCCTCAACCGCGAAGCGCGCAGCGCCAACCTGCCCAATTTCCACGAGTTCACCAAGGTCGGCCCGGGCGATATCAGCCACAGGGACGCCCTCAAGATCAATCCGGCCGATGCGAAAAAACTCGGGCTCACGGATGGCGATACGGTGCGGGTCATCTCGCCGATTGCCGAGATGACGGTGACGGTTGCGCTGTGGGAAGGGGTGCGCCCCGGCACGGTGAACAAGACCTTCGGCCAGGGGCACTGGGCCTACGGCCACGTGGCAGCAGCCGACTATCATGCGGCCAAACCCCGCGGCGGCAACAACAACGAAATCCTGGTGGCCGATTACGACCGGCTGAGCGGCTCCACCGCCCGCCATGCGGTGACCCGGGTCAAAATCGTCAAAGCCTGAACAATGAAAGGATAGGAGGCGGATATGCCCAAGAAATACGGAATGGTCATCGACCTGCACCAGTGCGTGGGCTGCGGCGCCTGCGCCCTGGCCTGCAAGAACGAGAACAACACCCGCACCCGGGACGAGGGGCAGAGCTACAACTGGGCCGATTTTCTGATGAAGACCGAAGGGAATTTCCCGGAGGTGAAGGCCACCACCATCCCGGTGCTGTGCAACCACTGCACCTACGCCTTCTGCGTGGAGGCCTGCCCGGTCACGCCCAAGGCCATGTTCAAGGCCGAGGACAACACCACCCTGCACAACCAGGCGCGCTGCATCGGCTGCCGCCTGTGTCAGGAGGCCTGCCCCTACAGCCAGTTCGAACTGGACGAGGGAAGCCTCAAGGGCGAGTCGTACAGCATCATCAGCTTCAACTTCCACGGCCGCGACACCCAGCCCAGGTGGAGCGACAAGCAAGAACTGATTCCCGGTTGCACCGCCTCGGGCGCACAGACCGCGCAACAGGCCGGAGCGACTCCGCCCGACATGAACAAGTACGAATCAGGCGACTACAAGCCGGTGCGCCGCGCCGGGGTGGTGGAAAAATGCATCTTCTGCCACCATCGCATCACCCACGGCCTGCTGCCCGCCTGTGTCGAGGCCTGCCCGGCCCGGGCCCGCATCTTCGGCGACCTCAATGACCCCGCGAGCGAAATCGCCCAGACGCTGCAGAAGCACAAGGCGACGGTGCTCAAGGCAGAGGAAGGCACCGAACCCAACGTGTTCTACGTGCGCAGCTACGGCGCCAAGGGATAGCTCCGCAACCACCGCCCCGGGGCCCCTCGACCAGCGGCCCCGGGGTCATTTCATCGCTTTGGCAGCAGGAACTGAATTCATGACCGAACCGATCAAACCTTCGCCGGACGACCCGGCCCGCGAGGACTTCTGCCGGCTGCTCGCGGCCAGCTACTATCAGCCCGATGAAATGTTCCGTGAGGAACGGGTGTTCCCCCGTCTGGCCGAGCGGGCCGCGGCCATCGACGCCGACCTGGCACAGACCGCCGCCGCCGTGGCCGAAGCCTTCGCTGGAGAGAATCCCGACGAGCTGCTTCTCGACTACAGCCGCCTGTTTCTCGGCCCCTTCGACATCCTCGCCAAGCCTTACGGCTCGGTGTGGCTCGAGGGCGACAAGGTCCTGATGGGCGACTCCACCATGGCGGTGAAAGAGCTCTACCGCGCAGGCGGGTTCGAACTGGCTGACGATTTCAACGAGGTCCCCGATCACATCGCCGTCGAACTGGAGTTTCTCTACCTGCTGATTTACCAGGACCATGTCGATCTCAGGCAGCGGTTTCTGCAGGATCATCTGGGTCGCTGGGTCGAGCCCTTCACCGCCGCCATGGAGCAGGGTGCCCGCACCGATTTCTACCGCCTGCTGGCCGAACTGACGCGAAAGTTCGTCGGCCGCGAGCAGCGGCTGCTCCAGGGGCCGAAGCCCCAAACCGCCCGTTAGCCGACCAGATTCCGCCCGCTCCTGGCTCGGGCCAGGAGAGCGGGGTCGTTTCCGTTGCTTAGCGCGGGGTAGTCGATGCTCGCACAATCCTCCCTCAAACTGCTGCTCCCGGAAAATCCGGTCACCCTGACCCGGGCCCACTGCCTGCGCTACCGGTTCAAACCGGCCGGCTGCCAGGCCTGTGTCGGGCGCTGCCCGCAGCGGGCGCTGAGCGCCACCGAGAGGGGACTCGAGCTCAACCCGGCCACCTGCCGCGGCTGTCTGCTCTGCCTCGGCGCCTGTCCCACCGGCGCACTGGAAGGGCCCCATTTCGACCTGGAGGCGAAACTCGCGGCCCTGGCCGAGTTGCCTCAGCCGGTGCTCGGCTGCGCCGCCGGCTGCGCCCCGGCCCACGAACGGTTGCCGTGCCTGGGGCTGCTGGCCCAGCCCGAGCTGCTGCTGGCGGTGGCGGCGGTTGTGCCGACGCCCCTGCGGCTCGACCTCAGCGCCTGCGTAAATTGCCCCAACGGCGAGGTGGCAGGTCACCTGCGCGCAGCCCTTGAGAACCTCGAGAAACTCGAGGACTACCCCTATCCGGGCCGTCTGGTGCCGGTCACTGCCGCCGAAGACCTGCACTATCGCCCGGCCGGGGTGTCGCGGCGGGAATTTTTCTCCCTGTTCCGCAAGAAATCCTCCGCCACCGCCGTGCGCCTCGTCGAACGGCTGGCCTCCAGCCCGGCGGAGCGGCCCTACCGGAACAAGCGGGTGCCGCGTTTCCGCGCCCTGCTGCTAAGGGTCTGGCCAGTGCTCCCTGAGCCTTTCCGGACGCGGGCGGCGCAGGCCTTCTTTCCTCCGCTGAGAGTTACCAATGCCTGCCGCGGCTGTACCGGTTGCGTCGGCATCTGTCCCACCGGAGCCTTGGCAGCGCCCGCAGAAAGGGGCGGCCGGGCAGAAATCAGGGCCGAGCTGTGTACCGACTGCGGCGCCTGTTCAACTTTCTGCCGACGCCAGGCCATCCAGATGGCGAGCCAGGGGTGCCCGCCTCCGGATGAAACGGAAACCGCCGGCGTCGCGCCTTGGGTGGTCAAGGATTGAAATGCAGGAGTGCCTTCAGGCGCGATCAATCGCGGCTAAAGCACGCTCCTGCGGGAATGATGCCGATTCAATGACCCGGAAGGGAGCTTGCCTGCTCAGCGTTATGCAGAATTCGCACAACGATTCCGGTCCCTGGACAGATGTCTGCGGAGTGATTCTGGCCGGTGGGCGCAGCCGCCGCATGGGGCGCGACAAGGCCCGCCTGGAGATCAATGGGCAGCCCCTCTTCAGCCGCACCCTGGAGATGCTGACGGGCTTTTTCGACCAGGTGCTGATCGGCGGCGATCGCTCCGACCTTGCCACCCCGCAGGTCCCCTGCGTCCCCGACCTCTACCCCGGCAGCGCTCTGGGCGGGCTGCACGGTGCCCTCAGCGCCGCCCGCACCCCCTGGATCTTCGTCGTTCCCTGCGATCTGGCCCACCCCGACCCGGCGCTGGTGCGCTGCATGCTGGCCCAGCGCGCCAACTGCGATCTGGTCGTGCCGCGCACCCCCGCCGGGCTGGAGCCGGTCTTCGCCCTCTACCACAAGAACTGCCTGCCACCGATGGAGGCGATGCTGGCCAGGGGCGACTACCGCATCTACGATTTCTACCCCCGGGTGCGCGTGCGCTACCTCGATGCGGCAACCCTCCCCGCCGGCGGGGAGCGGGCGCTGCGCAACCTCAACACGCCGGGTGATCTCCGGCGCATGCTCCAGGAGGCCCCATGACGCCCCCCATCGTATCCATCGTCGCCAAGAGCGGCACCGGCAAGACCACCCTGCTGGAAAAACTGATCGCCGAGCTGAAAAGCCGCGGCTATCGCATCGGCGCCGTCAAGCACGACGCCCACAGCTTCAGCATCGATCATGAAGGGAAGGACACCTGGCGGTTGACCCGGGCCGGCGCCGACACCACCCTGATCACCTCCCCAGCCAAGATCGCCATGGTGAAACGCAATCCGGATGACTACGAGCCCTCTCTGGCAGAAACGGTGAGCCGCTACTGCGGCGATCTCGACATCGTGCTCACCGAGGGCTTCAAGCGCAGTCCGATGCCGAAAATCGAGGTCAACCGCCAGGAGCGCAGCCCTGCCCTGATGTGCCGCGGCGAAGAGCACGATGAGACCCTCTTTGCCGTCGCCTCGGACCAGCCGCTGCAGCTCGACGTGCCGGTGTTCCATCTCAACGACGCCGCCGGCTTGGCCGAACTGATCGTTACCCGCTTTCTGTCATGAAACCGCTGCGGGTGCGCTCCAAGATCTGGCTCGAAGCCGACGGCGAACCGCTGCTCGGCGACGGACGCGAACGCCTGCTGCGCCTGATTGATGAATTGGGCTCGATCAACGCCGCCGCCCGGCGGATGGGGTTGACCTACCGGCGGGCCTGGTCCTGCCTGCAGGCGATGGAGGAAAAGCTTGGCGTCCCCCTGCTGCGGCGGAAAAAGGGAGGCGCTGGCGGGGGACGCTCGATCCTCACCGAAGAAGCCAGAGATCTGCTGGAGAAATACGACCGCCTGCGCGACGGGCTCAACCTGATCGTCGACCGAAAGTTTGCGGAAACGTTCGGCCCCCAGGAAGACCTTGGCGGCAATTGAGAAAAAAACGACCACGAAGGAGTGCTTGATGCTGAGCTACGACGATGCTCTGGAGACGATCCTGCGCACCCTCGGTCCGCTAAAGACCGAAGAAATCCCCTTACCCGAGGCGTTGGGGCGGGCCCTGGCCGAAGAGGTCGCGGCCTGCTGGGATATGCCGGCTGCGACACGGTCGCTTCTCTCGAGGAGGTGGTGGAGGAGAATGGGCGCATCCGGCTGCAGAAGACGGTGCACCGGGGCGACCATGTGCGCCTTCGCGGCGAGGAATTCCGCGAGGGCGAGGTGCTCCTGGAGCCTGGCTGCACCCTGCGGGCGGGAGAGATCGGCCTGCTCGCCGCCGCCGCCGGCGTGGCCCGGGTCCGGGTCTTTCGCCGACCGTAGGTGGCGCTGCTCACCACCGGCGACGAGTTGGTTGATCTCGGCCAGCGACCGGGACCGGAACAGATCGTCAACTCCAACCTCTATCTGCTTTCGGCCCGCCTGCAGGAGGAGGGCTGCCGGCAATGCACGAAGGCTTAGATTCGCCACTTGGGACAGGGGCATGGCCGTCTACTCGCCTCCATAGGCGCACGCCAGAATTTCCAGGGGATGGTGGACCGGACAGGACAGAGCGTGGTTGAACTGCAATCGGCAGCTCATGCAGTCGGTGACGATCCCCTGCGGATCGAGCCGGCGGATTTTTTCCAGCAAAGACCGGCCGATGGCCAGCGATTTCTCGTGAAAACCGGCCTTGAGGCCGAAATTGCCCCCCATGTCGCAGCATTCACTCTCGCCCACCGGCGTGACCGACAGACCGGGCACCAGTCCCAGCAGGTCGAGATAGGGTCACCCATTTTCTGCTCGCGCTGGTGGCAGGGGGCGAAATAAACCAGGCGTTGCGGCAGCGGCTGGAAGGTGGTATCGAGGCGCCCCTCGCCATGCAGGCGAGCCAGGTACGCGCCGGCATCGGTCAGACGGCCGGCGAGGTCGATGCGCTTGAGAGGATCGAGGGAGGAGAAATAGCCGTCGTCTTTGAGAATCTCCTGATACATCGACTTCTTGAGAACCCTGTGACCGGCCTCGCCGGCGTTCGGGTCCGGCACCTTGAGCTCATCGGCGCCGGCTTGCGCTTCGGAATAAACGGCGCGCTCCTTGAGCAGTTCCTGCAAGAAGAAGCCGCAGGTGGGGCAGGATGTAACCAGATCGTCGCCGGCCGCAGCGGCGGCCAGCAGATGTTGGAGATTTGCGCCGGCTCGCTGCAGGGTGGCGCCGCGGTCGCCTTCAACCAGATGAGGCATGCCGCAGCACTCCTGAGACGGCACGAAGACCCTCAGGCCGTTGCGCTCGAGCACCTCCACCAGGGCGCGGCCGATCCCGGGGAAGAGATAGCCGGCGGTGCAGCCGGCGAAATAGGCGACCCGGCCCTCGCCCGGGCGGCGGGTCAGCCCCTTCTGTTCGGCCCAGTGAAAAAAACTCTCCCGGGCAAAGGCCGGCAGCCGTCGCTGTGGGTGCAGGCCGGCCACCCGATTCAGCAGCGACCCCAGGGTCGGGCTCGCCTGAAACGCGGCGGTTATACGGGGGAAGGTGCCGCACAGCCGCGCCAGGCGCGGCACGTCGCTGAGCAGCCGGGTGGTCAGGGGCAGGCCCTGGTCGTCGACGTAGCAGCTCTTGGCCTCCATCACCGCCATGGGAATGCGGGGACAGGGACAGAGCCCGCAGAGGGTGCAGAGCTCGGCGAGCTGTCGCAGATCCTGTTCGGAGACCGGCACTCTGGCCTCCTTCTCCCGGTCCTAGAGGCGGTAGAGCTCGAGGAAGAAGGCACAGTCCTCCTCCATCAGGGTGCGGCAGGTGTCGCAGTCGGCGCACAGCTCCATCACCTCGCGCAGGATCTTCTGCGGCCTGCGGGCCATTGCCTCACGGGAGCCGGCCATGGTCTGCACCTCCTTGTTTTCAGTGGATGTTCAGGCTGCGCTCATCCGGGTCAGCGGCTCGGCCTGCCAGGGAACCAGGCAGGCGCTGCCGGCGTGAGATACCACCTCTTCGATGTAGCGAAACTCCTGGCGCCTGTGGCTGGCCAGCACCGGATCGCTCACCGCCAGGGGCGTCAGGCTCTGATTGATGACCCAGGCGTAGGGGGCGATGCCGGCCCGCTGCAGGTCGGCCTGCAGCGCCTGGGCCTCGTGGACCGGAGTCGCCTCGGGCAGGGTCACCAGCAGAACGCGGGTGTAGCGCGGATCGCGCAGGGCGGGCAGCAGTCGCCGCACCGCTTCCGGGATCTCGCTCAGACTGCGGGAGACCTCGCGGTGGTAGCTCTCGGCGGCATCGAGGAGCAGCAGGGTGTGCCCCGTCGGCGCGGTATCCACCACCACGAAGCGCTCCCGCCCCTCGGCCACAACCCGGGCGAAGGCGCGAAACACAGCGATCTCCTCGGTGCAGGGGGAGCGCAGGTCCTCTTCGAGCAGGGCGCGCCCTTCGGCGTCGAGATCGGCACCGGCGGTGGCCAGCACCTCCCGGGTATAGGCCTCGGTCTCCGCCTTGGGGTCGATGCGGCTGAGAGTCAGGCCTACAGGGATGGAGCCAACGGCCGCCGCCACGTGGGCGGCGGGATCGGTGGTGGTCAGGTGGACCGGATGCCCCCTGCGCGCCATCTCACAGGCGATGGCCGCGGCCAGGGTGGTCTTGCCTACCCCGCCCTTGCCCATGGTCATGATGACGCCGCGTCCAGCTTGGGCCAGGTCGTCGACCAAGGCGCCGAGGCCGGGCAATTCAGGGGTGGGCTGCTCGTTGGCGGCTGCGACCGGCATTTCTTCAACGGTTCGGAAAAAGCCGCGCAGCCCCTCGATGCCAGCCAGGCGGGCGGCTGAAAGGGGAATCTCCGAGCGCGGCAGCTCGGTGAGCTCGGCCGGCATCTGCTCCAGGGCGCGAAGACCGCGTTCAGCCAGGGCGGCGGCCACCGGATCTTCCGGATCGAGAGGGCGGAACATTCCGTTGAGCACCAGGTGCTGGTTGGCGATACCCAGCCGGCGCAACTCTCCGGCGGCGCGGGCCGCCTCATCCAGGGCCGAGACGTCGGGCCGGCTGACCACGAGGACGGTGGTCAGGGCGCAATCGGCCAGAGCCCGGCGGGTGGCGCGGTAAAGGGCTTCCTTGTCCTTGAGGCCGGCCAGGGGCCCGAGGCAGGAGGTGCCGCCGGGATTGTCGGTGATGAAATCGCTCCAGGCACCGGGCAGTTCCAGCAGGCGCAGGGTATGGCCGGTGGGGGCGGTGTCGAAGATGACGTGATCGAAATCGGCCGCCGCCTGCGGGTCTCCGAGCAGGCGGGCGAATTCGTCGAAAGCGGCGATCTCAACGGTGCAGGCGCCCGAGAGCTGCTCCTCGATGCTGATGACCGCCGCCTCAGGGAGCACGCCCCGGTAGGGCGCGACGACGCTCTCGCGGTAGGCTGCGGCCGCCGCCTCGGGGTCGACGTTGAACGCCCACAGGCCGGGCGCCCCCGGCACCGCCATGGAACGATCGGTCAGGGGGGCGGCGAGCACCTCATCGAGGTTGGAGGCGGGATCGGTGCTCACCAGCAGCACCTTTTTTCCCTGATCGGCCAGGGCGAGGGCCGTGGCCGAGGCGGTGGTGGTCTTGCCGACCCCGCCCTTACCGGTGAAGAAGAGGTGGCGGGGCGGATTCTGCAAAAAAGCCATTCTTTCCATCAGCAACATTCCCCGGGTTTACAGCCACAGCCGGCGGCCTGCTTCGGCGGGGTCTGCAGCTCAACGGCAATGCCGCCAGCCTGCAGCACCTGCTCAAACTCGGCGGCATCGAGGTAGCTTCCCTTGGTCAACAGCGCCCCATCGATGAAGGTCAGTGGAAGAACGGCATTCCCTTCACTGCGCAGCAGTTCACCGACCTGGATATTGTCGACAAAGGCCTGGGGCTCGCTGGCCAGATTGAAGCGCTGCACGCTGACCCCGACCTGTTCAATTTTACGCAAGATTTCCTGCAGCTTGCTCAATGCCGGGTCGACCGAAGGCCCGCAGACCCCGCTCGGGCAACACATGGGGGGATCGAAGATCTCTATTTTCATCAGTCATTCTCCTTTGACATCGGTTGTTTCGGGGAGTTTTTTTACTGTTTTCTGCCCCATGCCCATCACCTGTTGCGGGTCGACGCCGCAGCCCTGCATCATCTCGCGGCACAGCGGCATCATCTCGGACATCATCTGCTGCGGGTCTTTGCTGAACTGGGCGTACAGTGCCGGCATGACCCTTTTGAATACGTCTCTTTGTTCAGCTTCGGACAATTTTTCAAAAGCGTTCACCAGGTCATTGACGGTCATATCCGCATCCTCCCTTACAGTGCGCAGCCGCATCCCGGGCTGCCTGAAGAGTTTTCAGCGGCGGTGTTCACAGGATGGCAGCTGGCGGTGAACGCATCCATCTTGACGGCGGCTCCCTTGCGGACGGTCTTGCCGACGGCGATGGCCTCACGGATTTCCTGTTCGTCGGCTCCGTATTCCCTGGCTTTCTCCAGGTGATACTGCAGGCAGGGTTGACAGTTGGCGGTGATGGAAGCGCCGATGGCGATCAGTTCCTTGATCCGGTTGTCCAGCTTCATGGCGTGCTCCTCCTGGGAATTAGGTGATCCATATATTTCTCCTTTCAGCGCAGGGGGGCGGTTTGCGGCCGGGCTGCGAAATAGCGCCGCTGGAACCAGAAGGCGACATGGACCAGGCCGATCATCACCGGCACCTCCACCAGCGGGCCGATGACGGCGGCGAAGGCGGCGCCCGAATTGATGCCGAACACGGCGATGGCCACCGCGATGGCCAGCTCGAAATTGTTGCTGGCTGCGGTAAAGGCCAGGGTCGTGGTCTTGCTGTAGTCGGCGCCGACCTTCTTCCCCATGACGAAGGAAACCAGGAACATGAGCACGAAATAGATCAGCAGGGGGATGGCGATGCGCACCACGTCCATGGGAATCTGCACGATGAGATCGCCCTTGAGGCTGAACATAACCAGGATGGTGAAGAGCAGCGCGATCAGGGTGATGGGGCTGATCCTGGGCACCACCACCGCGTGGTAGCGCTCGCGCCCCATGAGCTTGACCCCGATCAGCCGGGTCAGCGCGCCGGCAATGAAGGGAATGCCCAGGTAAATGAAGACGCTCTCGGCGATCTCGCCGATGGTGATGTCGACCACCGCCCCTTCGAGCCCGAAGAGCGGGGGCAGCACACCGATGAAGAACCAGGCGTAGACGCTGAAGAAGATCACCTGGAAAATGCTGTTGAAGGCGACCAGGCCGGCGGCGTACTCGGTGCTGCCGTCGGCCAGCTCGTTCCAAACGATGACCATGGCGATGCAGCGCGCCAGGCCGATCATGATCAGCCCCACCATGTACTCGGGGTAGCCGTGAAGAAAGACGATGGCGAGCACGAACATGAGGACCGGGCCGATGACCCAGTTCTGGACCAGGGAGAGGCCGAGGATGCGCTTGTTGCGAAAGACGTCGGGCAGCTCCTCGTAGCGCACCTTGGCGAAGGGCGGGTACATCATCAGGATGAGCCCCAGGGCAATGGGGATGTTGGTGGTGCCCACCGTGAACAGGTTGACGAAATCTTTGATGCCCGGCACCAGCCAGCCAGCGCCGACCCCCAACGCCATGGCGACGAAGATCCACAGGGTGAGATAGCGATCGAGAAAGGAAAGTCTTTTGCTGACGCCGGTGGACATGGGCGATCTCCTTGTTTTAGTGCTCGGACAATAATTCCACAGTGAAAAATTCTCTCAACCGGGTGCGGATCTCATCGCGCACCCGGCGGAATTCGTTCCGAATTTCTTCCTCGCTCCCCTGAGCCCGGGCCGGGTCGGAGAAACCGAGGTGCTGACGCTTGACACCGCCGAAAAAAAGCGGACATTTCTCATTGGCGTCGCCGCACAGGGTGATGACGTAGTCGAAGCTCTGCCCCTCGTAGCGGCTGAGATGATCCGATCTCTGGCCGCTGATGTCGACGCCGATCTCGGCCATCACCTGTACCACCCTCGGGTTGAGCCCCTGCGGGTCGGTGCCGGCAGAGAAGGCCTCGAGGCGGCCTGCGAAATCGCGGCTGGCGATCCCTTCGGCCATCTGGCTGCGGCAGGAATTGCCGGTGCAGAGAAACAGGACGTTTTTCATCGGAACCTCGAACGAGTCGTTATCGCTGCTGGTTGCGTTGGCGCACCGGGGCAGCAGGTGTTCTTGGTTGAGCCCCCAGGCGACCAGAGAGTGCTTGCTTTTCTTGCCACTTTTATATCCGGATATCCGGCTACATGCAAGCCTGTTTTTTCAGGTTGAGACGTTGACGCCCGTTTTTTACCCGGGGCTGCCAACGTTGGACCGGATCCCGGGCGTCGGGGTGTAGCATCAGGGTGCCGGCTATACTGACCACCAGGCCGACCCCAGGCCTTCGACCAGTTCCAAGGCGGTGAGCGGGAAGTTGAGGGCCATGGTCGCTGCCAGCCTTGTGACGGACGGTTCGTTACAATGGTGAGGATGGGAATGTTCGGCCATGGGGCTTTTTCTCCACGGTTCAGCGAGAGATTATTCCAGAAAAATGCTCCACGGGGGCGGTGGACGACGACTCCTGGTTTAATCTACGGCTGCGCCGAGGCGGCCCAGTGCCAGATCGAGCGCCAGTCGGGCCACTTCGGCCTGGCGGCGTGATTCCCGCAGCAGCCCCTCGGCCTCCAGCAGGGCCGCTTCGGCGTCAAGCACATCGTTGATGACCCCTTTGCCGGATTCGTACTTGAGCTTCTCCACCCGCAGCGCCTCCCGGCCCTCCTCCACCGCCGTGCGGTTCGCCCGGGCCCGGGCCAGGGCGCTGCTGAGCTCCGCCGCCGCGGTCTCCGCCTCGCTCAGGGCCAGGAGCCGCTGCTTTTTCAGGGCTGCCCGGGAAGCACTGCCCCGGGCCTCGGCCTGACGCAGAATGCCTCTGCGGAGACCGCCGTCCAGCAGAGGGAAGCTGATCTGCAGTCCGACGGTCGCATCGTCTTCCCAGCTCTCATCCTCGCCGCCGGAGTTAACGGGAACGGGGTCGTCCGCCCCGAACCAGGTGTAGGCGGCGACCAGGTCGAGCCGGGGCAGAAAATCCCGGCGCGCCGCCACCACCTCCTCTTCGGCGGCTGCGGCGACGGCCCTGCGGGCGGCCACGTCGGGGCGCTCATCCACTTGCTGCTGCAACGTCGCCCCTGACTCCGGCTCCGGGATCGGCCGAGCCGCGGCGTAGGCCAGCGGCGGCAAAGGCCCCTCCAGGCCGAGAGTGGCAGCCAGGGCCGCCCGCAGGGAGCGTTTCCGGGCTTCCAGCTCGGCAATGCGGCTTTTCACCCGGGCCAGTTGAACTTTGGCCTTGAGCCCGTCCACCCGGGCCGCTCTTCCGGCCCGGACCAGCTTCTCCGTGGATGCCAGGATCGCTGCCAGGCTATCTTTTGAGGCCCGGGCCGGCTCCAGCAGGTCGTGTGCGGCGAGCGTGGTCAGAAACAGCCGCGAAACCTCGAATACCGTCTCCTGCCGGCGGCGGGCCTCGTCCCGGGCGCCCGCCGATTCCAGCTCCCGGGCGGCCCGCACCTCGGCCCGGGTCTTGCCGAAATCGGTCACCAGGAGCCGGGCCGCCGCGCCGGCCTGGTAGAGGAGGTGGTCCGAGCGCTGAGCCGAGCCGGAAACTCCAGGAATCATGGTATGCCTTTCCCCGTTCCAACTGCCGGCGGCGAGCAGGTCGATCCGCAATTCACCGGGGGATTGCGCGGCGAGGGTCGCTCCCCCCAGGCGCTCGACCTCGGCCCGGGCCGCCTGCAGATCGGGGTTGTGGGTCAGGGCATACTCGACTGCCGCCTCCAGGGTCAGCGGCTCGGGAAGCGATTGCTGCGCCCGCCCCGGTACGGCGATCAGCAGTCCGCCGGCAACCGCCAGCACCACCAGGGGGGTGGCGGGCGCCTTGGTTTTGATGAGGAGCTTCGCCAGTTGCAGGCGCAACGATTCGAGCAGGGAGAAGATCACCGGGGTGACCACCGTGGTCACCACCGTGCCGAAGAGCAGACCGGAGCCGGCGGCGATCCCCAGCGGGCTCATCCTCTCCAGGCCGACGGCCATTTCGAAGATGATCGGCGAGAAACCGACGATGGTCGAGGCGGCCGTCATCAGGATCGGCCGCAGTCGCAGGCGCACCGCCTGAACGATCGCCTCCTCCACCGGCAGCCCCTGCTTGCGCGCCTCGTGGATGAAATCGAGCATCAGGATGGCGTTGTTGACAATGGTGCCGCCGAGCAGGATCAGCCCCATGAAGGCCGGCTTGCAGAAAGGCTTATCGAAGACCAGCAGCCCCCAGAAGGCGCCGGCCACCGCCAGGGGGATGGCGGTCATGATCGTCAGCGGGTGCCAGGGTGACTTGAACATGGCCAGCAGCAGGATGTAGAGGAGCACCAGCCCCAGCACCAGGGCGCGGCCCATCTCCTTCTGGCCGTCCGCCATGTCCCTGGCGCTGCCGGCCACCTGCAGGCGATACCCCGCCGGCAACGGCAGGTCGTGCAGTCGCTGTTTGGCCTTGGCGGTCGCCTGGGCGATGGTCAGGGCGCTGTTGCCTGCCGTCACGTCGAGGGTCGTCTGCAGCTCGTCGCGGGTCACGAAAGGGGCCTCGCGCAGCGGGGTCACCTTCGCCAGAGCGCTCAGCGGAACCATCCCCAGGCGGGTCGGGATGGTGACCTCGGCCAGATTCTCGGGAGCGGCCATCTGGTCGGCGCGGTAACGTACGCGCACGGGAATGTCGAGAAATCCGGAGAGGCTCAGGCTGGTGGCCTGGGTTCCCTGGACCGCGGTGCGCAGGTTCGCTGCCACCTCGGCCGGTGAGGTGCCGTAAAGGCGCGCCAGCGGCGGGTCGACAGTTACCGCCTGCGCCGGTTTGTCGCGATACCAGCTGCGGCGCAGGTCGATCAGGCCGGGCGTGCCGCGCAGCCTGGCGATCACCTGGTCGCCGAGCCGGTCAAGGACCGCCGGATCGGGGCCGGAGAGGATCACGTCCAGGGGGGCCTTGGTCGTTGATACCGGGGTGGCGCCGTATTCGGAGACCCGGCTGGTGCGTACCCCGGGAATCTGCCGCAACGCCTCCCGCCAGCCCTGTTCGATCTCCCAGATACTGCGGGTGCGCTCGGTCCGCGGGGTGAGGTGGATGGTCAGCCGGCCGCTCTGGGTCGTGGCCCCGCCGCTGCCGAAGCTGACCGCACCGGGCTCGGAACCGACCACCGCCGAGACGCTCTGCACCGCCGGCTCCCGGTAGACCATCTGTTCCACGCGGGTGAGGGTGGCCTCCACCTCGGCCGGGGTGGCTCCGGAGTTGGTATCGAAGTCGATCAGGGCGATGCCGGTGTCCATCGGGGGCATCTCCTCGCCGCCGAGCAGCGGCTTGACCACGCGCAGGGTGAAGACGAGAAAGACCAGGGTCAGCACCAGGAAGACCAGACGGTGGCGCAGCGCCAGCCGCACCAGGCCGATGTAGCGCTCGGCCACCCGGTCGACCCCTCTGCCGAGCGGCGCCAGTGCCCGTTCCAGGCGATTCGGGCCCCGCCGCGGCCGGGACAGCAGTTTTCCGGCAACCAGGGGAATCACCGTGAGCGCAACCAGCAGCGAAGCCACCAGGGTGGAGATGATCATCAGGTTGAGGGGGGTCATGATGCGGCCCGTGAAGCCTCTGGTGAACATGACCGGCACCAGCACGACGACGGTGGTGAGCATCCCCGCGGTGATCGCCAGGGCCACCTCGTCGGTCCCCCGGCGGGCGGCGCCGAGGGGGTCGAGCTCGCCTGCGGCGTAATGCCGGTAGATGTTTTCGATCACCACGATCGAGGCGTCGACGACCATCCCCACGGCGATGATCAGGCCCGAGAGGGTGACCATGTTGAGGGTGTAGGGGCTGAACCAGAGGACCGTGAGCGCCGCCAGAAAGGAGAGCGGGATCGAGACGCTGATCGCCGCCGCGGCCCGCAGGTCGGCGAGAAAGAGCATGATGACGACCACCGTCAGCAGCACCGCCTGCCACAGCGAGGAGCGCATCCCGGTGACATTGAGGTCGATGATCGGCTGCTGGTCGTCGGTAATGGCGAAGGCGATGTCGGGATAGGCGCGCTCCAGGGCGGGGAGCGCGGACTTGAGGCTGCGGATGGCGCCGACCGTCTCGCCGCCGTCGGGTCGCAGAACGTTGACGGCGATGGCCGGCAGGCCGTTGCCGTGGTAGAGGCTGCGCGGGTCGGCCTCCGCCAGGCGCACCTCGGCGACATCGCCCAGCAACACCTGGCTTTGCGCGGTGGCGGCGACCGGCAGAGACTCGAGGGCACGGGCGCTGTCGAACTCCCCGGCGACCTGCACCAGGTACTCCCGGCGGCTGCCGTAAACCGTCCCGGCCGGGGCCGAGACGTTCTGTTCGGCCAGCCGCTGCATGGTCTGGCCCAGAGTCAGGCCGCGGGCCGCCAGGGCGTCACGATCGACGCGCACCTCGACCTGCGGCTGGTGGCCGCCGAAGACCTGCACGTCGCCGACCCCGGGGACGGTCAACAGCCGGTCCTTGATGTCGTTGTCCGCCAGCAGGCGGATATCGGAGAGGCGCTTGAGACTTTCCGGCTTCGGGGTGAGCGCCAGGGTTAGAAGGGGCCGGGTGGCGTCGGTGAGGCGATCGATGCGCGGCTCGCGGACTGCGACCGGCAGTGCGCCGCTCACCCGGGCCACGGCGTTCTGCACATCGAGGAGCGCCTCGCCGATCCCTTTGGCGTAATCGAACTCGGCGCGGATGGAGGAGACTTCATCACGGGAGGTCGAGGTCACCCGGGCCAGGCCGGGGAGGGTATTGAGCTCCTTCTCCAGAACCCGGGTCACCTTGTCGGCGATGTCGGCGGCGCGGGCCCCCGGGTAGACGGTGACCACCGCCACCTGGGGGGAACCGTGTCCGGGAAGAGGTCGGTCGGGGTGCGAAAGAAGGCGAAGGCCCCCAGGGCGGCCACGACCAGGGCCAGGGCAAAAATGGCGTAGGGATGCTTCAGTGCCGATCGGGAGAGGCTCATTGCACGACCTCCACCGGTTCGCCACCCGCCAGACGATTCCAGCCGAGATAGGTGCTGCGCACCACGCGGGTGCCGGGCTTCAGACCATCCACCGCGACACGGCCGTCCCGTATCAGCCGAACGGTCACCGCGATCGGCTCCAGATGACCGTCCTTCACGGCCAGAACGGCCGTCTCCCCCTTGGGAGTGGTCAGCAGAGCCTCCTCGGGAACGATCACCGCTTCATCCATTCTGGCGAGGGTCAGCTGAACGGGCAGGTAGGCGCCGGGGCTCAACATTCCCGCCGGCTCGGCATAGGCTTCCACGGTTCGGGTCCGGTCGGCGTTGAGGCTGGGATAGACGCGGTCGACCCGCAGGGCGGAGGCGACATCCGCGCCGTCGGGCATGATGGGCGTGCCCGGTTTCACCTGATCCGCTTCGCCCTGGGGGACGGCGAAGACGACCTTGAGGCGGCTGCGGTCTTCCACGCTCAGCATCACCTTGCCGGGCGCAGCCAGATCGCCCGGGTCGCACAGGCAAGCGGCCACCACCCCGTCGAAAGGGCTGACGATGCGGGTGTAGGCCAGCCTCGTCATGAGTTCGTCGCGCCGCTTGCGCTGGGCCTCCACCTTCCCCCGGGCCTCGTTGAGCCGATCGGCGGTGGCTTCTGCCACAGCCCTGGCAATGGCGCCCTCCCGGGCCAGCATCGCGTCGCGTTCCTGTTCCCGCCGCCAGTAACTCAGGGTCTGCTCCAGCGACGCCAGGGTGGCCTCCGCCTGCTCCAGGGAGCTGCGCAGTTCGGCATCGTCAAGGGTCACCAGCACCTCTCCGCGGCGCACGGCATCCCCCTCCCGCACCTGAACCCGCAGCACCCTCATGGCCACCTGGGCCGAGAGGTCGGCACTCTGCCACGGCTCGATGCGGGCGAGGTAGGTGCGGGTGTCGTCGAGCGTTCCCCTCACCGCTTCGGCAACCCGCACCGGTGTCGGCCGGGCGGTGGGCGCCGGGGCGGCGGCGAGAGAGGCCTTTTTGGCCCGTACGAGAAACGCTCCCGCCATGACCAGAGCCAGAACCACGAGAAAAACTGCCAGTTTTTTGACCATCTTCATCTGTCCTCCATTGTTCCTGATATTTTGAATAAGCGATTATTGTGCGCCGTGTCGTCCCTGCCTTTGCTGTCCCCGGTTCAAAGGTATCGGTCCAAAGTCCCCTTTAGCCGTGCTCCTTAAGCAGTTTCTTCAGGGTTTCGGCAAAGCCCTTCTCGTCGGGAAAACGGATCGCTTCCGCCGGGCAGAGCCGACCGCAGGTGCGGCATTCGACGACGCAGTTGTAGGGGGCGCGCACCCGCACTTTCTGTTCCGTTTCGTCGAATTCGAGCACACCGTTCTTGCAGAACTCCACGCAGGTCCGACAGCCGGTGCACTTTTCGGCGTCGATGGTGGGGTACCAGGGAATCTTCTCACGGGGAATACCGCGCCAATTAGTCATGGGAACCTCCCTGAGCTCTTTGTATCAGCCTTTGCCAGCGCCTGGCCGACCATCCGGATCAGCTCGGCGCGGAATTTTTCGGGCTCGTGAACAAGGTTCCAGACCTCGGGCAGCTTCCTATAGTTCCCCGGTGAAGCTGCCGGGGTCGGAACTACCACCAGCTCGTTGGCGGCCAGATCGTAATCGAAGACGAAATGGCTGTTCTCCGGAAGATCGACGTTGACCGGGTGCCAGCTCAGTTGCCCCCCGGCCAGTTCCCGCGGAAAACTCTCCTGCAAAATTTCACCGGTCATCCTCTCGATCTGCAGGCAGTCGGCACAGCGCACCGTGCTGTGGAAATAGTAGACCAGGGTCTCCGCGCCGGCCTCGACGCCCCACGGCAAAAAGCAGAGAAGCACAAGCCCTGCATGGAGGGCCGCCTTCACCCGGCCTCTCATGGGTTGTCGGCCGCCAGTTGCTTTATCGCCGCCACCGCTTCGTCAGTCGTGCGGTTGCGGATATCGAGGGCGATGTGGTTGGTCTTGTCGAACCCCACCGCCTCGAAGGCGTCGCGGAACATCTTGCACTGCATCTGCGGATCGCAGGCGGCGACGTAGAGCTTTTCCGTCTCGCCGCCGGAGAGGAGCACTTTCAAAAATTCTTCGCCGTCGCCGACGCACAGCTGCGGATGCAGGCAGGCGTAGTCGAAGAGTTTCTCCCGGCGCACGTCGGAGAGGATGCCGAAGATGTCCATCTTGGAGAAACTGGGGCAGGTGCCCTGACAGACGCAGAGGATGAATCCTTTTTTTCCGCCCATACCTTACCTCCCATGGGTCGAAGGGTCCGGCTCTTCGCTCCGGCCTTCCAGTTCTTTCAACACCTTGTCGATCTTGCCCGAGGTCACCTGACGGATGCGTCCGGCAAGACGCAGGGCACGGGCGATCGAAGGATTGTCCAGGCCCGCCTCACGGGCGGCCTTGAGATGATACTCCAGTCAGCTCTCGCAGCCGCCGGCCGCCGAGGCGGCGATGGCTACCAGTTCCTGAATCTGCTTGTCCCATTTCATGGCGCATCTCCTTTTTTCGTTGTGCCTTTTTTAAAGAGGGGCGGTGTAGAGCAGCCATCCGCCGCCGGCAATGACCAGAATACCGCAGACTTTTTTAAGGATAAGAGCCCCCTTGGATTTTTCGTTCCAGTCGAGGTAGCGCTGGATCACCTCGGTGAAGGTGCCCGCCAGCACGATCACCGCGCAGTGGCCGAGTCCATAGACCAGCAGCAGCGAGGCGCCGTAGAGCAGGTTGTCCGCCGCCTGGCTGAATGCGACGGCGAGTATCGGCGCCAGGTAGGCGAAGGTGCACGGTCCCAGCGCCACGCCGAAGATCAGGCCGAGCAGAAAGGCGGCGAGCATCCCCTTGCGCGCCATCCCCACCTTGCCCGGCCCCGACCAGGGCATGGGGATGACGTCGAGCAGGTGCAGCCCCACCAGCACAAAAATCGCCGCCACGAACCAGTTGGCGCCGGCGCCGAGATCACCCATCATCCGGCCGGCCATGGCGGTGGCCACCCCGATCAGGGCAATGGTGATGAGGATGCCGACGGCGAACAGGTTGGAGATGACGAAGGCGCGCCGGGTGCTCATCTGCCCCTGACCGTCGATGAAGCCGACAATGAGCGGGATGCTCGCCAGGTGGCAGGGGGAGAGCACCACGCTCAGCACTCCCCAGGCCAGCGCCGCCGACAGCGCGACGAGCGGCGTGCCGGTAACGGCCTGGGTCAGTGCGATAAATAACGATTCCATGAGATCACCCCGTCATTGCCTGAAGTCATACCCGAGCTCGCGCCACTTGGCGAGGATATCCTCCTTGCCGATAAAGCCCGAGCGGCGGTAGAGCTCGTTGCCCGCTTCGTCGTAGAAGATCTGGGTCGGAATCATCTGCACCCCGTACTGCGTCGCCTTCTCCCGGTTTTTCCACACGTCGATGAATTCGACTTCCATGCGCCCGGCATACTCCTCTTTCAGTTCATCGAGAATCGGCGCCATCATCTTGCAGGGAATGCACTTGTCGGCGCCGAGATCGACCAGCCGGGGCACCCCCTGCGTCGGCTGGGCTGAGCCGGTTGCGGCTGCCGCGGCCGGCGCGGAAAACTCCGCCTGACCGCAGGCGGCCAGGGAAAACAACAAGAGAAGGCCGATCAGGAGCCAGACCTGTTTACGCATTGCCATGTTCTCACCTCGAAGGTCGCTGAATTATTCGGGAAGATTCAGAGGTCGGATCAGCTTCATGATCTGGTCGGGCTTGAGCACCTTGCCCTGGGAGACGACCTGGCCGTCGATGGCCAGCCCCGGGGTGGTCATCACGCCGAACTTCATGATGTCGTTGAGGCTGGTCACCTTTTCCAGCTCCACCTCCTCGCCCAGCACCTCGGCGGCCTCCCTGGCATTGGCGGCGAGTTCGTTGCACTTGGCGCAGCCGGTTCCGAGAATTTGAATTTTTTTCATTGCTTTTTCTCCTTTAAATGAGGTCAACAGCCAAGGGCTATTGCACAATCAACAAAGATGCACAGGATAAAATCCACAAACTGAAAAGAATCCTGCCGATCCTGAATATCACTGTCGAGTGATTCGCCTAAAACAAGGAGCCATAGATCAGCCCGGAAATCGTCGCCATGACGATCACCAGGGTCACGAACACCACCGTCTTCTTCGTCCCCATGACGCTGCGGATCACCAGCATATTGGGGAGCGACAGCGCCGGTCCCGCCAGCAGTAGCGCCAGCGCCGGCCCCTTGCCCATGCCGGCGCCGATCAACCCCTGCAGAATCGGCACCTCGGTGAGGGTGGCGAAGTACATGAAGGCGCCCACCACCGACGCGAACAGGTTGGCCCACAGCGAGTTGCCGCCCACCAGAGAGGCGATCCAGCCAGAAGGGATCAGTCCTTCGTGGTCAGGCCGGCCGAGCAGCGCCCCAGCGATCAGCACTCCCCAGAACAGCAGGGGCAGGATTTTCTTGGCAAAATCCCAGGTGGTGGCGAACCACTCGCGCAGCTCGCCGTCATCGTCCCTGGCCGTCGCCGTCAGGGTGGAGAGCCCCACCGCGCCGACGACAAAGGCCAGGGAGGGATGCTCGGGCAGGGCGAAGGAGAGGATCGCCACCGGCAGGCCGACGATCAGCATGCGCCATTTGCCGACCCGGAACCAGGCGACCAGGGTCGCCGCCAGCGCCAGGGCAAAGAGGCCGGTCAGGGTCCACTTGACGCTGTAGATGGCCTGCCACAGGCCGCTCGGCTCGGCCGGCCTGCCCCAGTTGGCGAAGACCAGGATGGCGACCATGCTGCCGAAGTAGAGCGCGTTCTGCCACAGGGGCCGGGTCACCTCCGGTTCGGGCAGGGCCGCGGCCGCCGCGATTTTTTCCTGCTCCTCCCGGCGGAAGAACAGGTGCATGAGCAGGCCAATGATGACGGCGAAGCCGACCGCCCCCACCGCCCGGGCGATTCCCATCTCGGGACCGAGCACCGCGGCGGTCAGCACAATGGCCAGAATGTTGATGGCCGGACCCGAATAGAGAAAGGCGCTCGCCGGCCCCAGTCCCGCGCCCATGCGGTAGATGCCGGCGAACAGCGGCAGGATGGTGCAGGAGCAGACCGCCAGAATCGTACCCGAGACCGACGCCACCCCATAGGCTAACACCTTGTTCGCCTTGGGGCCGAGATACTTCATCACCGCCGCCTGACTGACGAACACCCCCACCGCGCCCGCAATGAAGAAGGCCGGCACCAGGCACAGCAGCACGTGCTCCTGCGCATACCACCTGACCAGGTGCAGCGATTCCCACAGGGCGCTCTCCACCCGCTGCGACTGCCGCAGCCAGTCGACCGGCAGATAGTAACAGGCAACAAAGACGGCAATGATCGTTGCCAGCGGCTTCCATTCCCTGGTCCAGTTCATGCGTCCGCTCCTGCTTATCGTTTCCTACTTGGCAGAATTGCCAAATACTTGAGTAAAAAAATACGGATTACTTCCCACCGGCCCCAAGCAGAGCCGCCTGCTCGCGCACCTGGGTTTCCAGCACCGATTCCACGCAGCCGAAGAAGTTGAGGATGCAGGGCACCCGCAGGCGGTAGAACACTTGGTTGCCGCGCTTATCGTCGAGAACGATGCCGGCCTGCTTGAGCACGGAGAGGTGTTTGGAGACGGTAGAGACGTCGGCGCCGACCATCTCGGTCAGGTCGCAGACGCAGCGCTCCTCTTTTTCCAGTTCCTCAATGATGAAGAGTCGCGTCGGATGCGCCATCGCCTTGAGCACCCGGGCGCGGGCTTCGAGGTGGTTTCTGCGGGTTTGGAGCAGGGGCGTTTGATTTTTCATATTTGGCTATTTTGCCAAAAACAAAAATATTATCAACAAAAAAAAGCGGCTTACCGACCTTAGTCCGTAAGCCGCTTACGCTTCCGCCCCCCCCCCATGACAGACCAAAATGCGAATTGGGGGGAGGTTTTTCAATTTATTCTTAAGACATGAGCGGCATTTTATCTCTTACGCAGATAAATCTCACGGCGATGTCCGATGGCCAGCGCAAGAACGATCAATTTTTCATCCTGGATTTCACAAATAATTCGGTAATCCCCCACACGGTAGCGCCATAATCCTCCCAGCTCCCCACGCAACGGCTCACCGAAGTGCCGCGGGTTCTTGCAGCCCTCGATGCGGTCCGCAAGCCAATCGAGAAGACGTTTCTGCACCGGGCGGTCAAGCTTGCGCAGTTGCTTCTCAGCGAAGCTGTCGATTTCAACCGTCCAGGCCAAGGTCTCTCCTCAATTCCCTGAGCGACTTTCTTTGACCCGCACCAGAAAGAGCCTGTCGTGCCAATTCCAGATCTTCATTATCTTCCAGGTAACGAACGATTGCCTCGCGCACGACAGCACTTCGATTGCTGCCCTTGGCTTTGGCCAACAGGTCAAGCTCCTGTTCCAGTTCCTTTTCTAACCGTATTGCCAGCATAAGTTCCTCCACTCAAAACGTATAACATTGTATAACGAAGTAAAGTTTTCTTGTCAAGCACCCTGCCATGCACACAATCAAAACCCAATAAATTGGTGGCTTACAGAACTCAGCCCATAAGCCGCTTACATTTCTGGCTCCCCAGCACAGACCAAAGCGCGAACTGGGCGGAGGTGCTGGTTATGGAAAATCCATGAACGCAAGATTTCCGAGCGCCTCATAAGGGGGCATCTCAAAACTCTTGACTAGGAATTCGCCGATGTCGCGAGCCAGTAAAGATGACAACAAGGTTTACTCCTCGAAACCCGAGAGCCTTCTTGCAAAGGTTGAAGATGTTTTAGCCAGGGCGACCTCCTAAAACGGCCCAGGCCCAACTGCTGCGCTGACGAATGATCTTCTGTATGGCATCGATGGTCTCGCTACCCCCATAGTTTTTCCTGAAGTTGTCGGCAAGGACTGCTGTCTTCTGTTCGATAACGCTCGTCAGCCGTTTCAGCTCCTGCAAAATGGCCCTGGGAGAAATTTCCAAGTCCTTGGCCAGTCGTTCCCAGTGCCGACGCCTGATCCTGTCCGGATGGCGTTCGCGGCCAATCCCCATGGCCAGACGGAGGTCGAGCTGTGGGTAGCAGGCGGTACAAAGCAGGTCATAGAAGGGGGCGAGACTGACGCTGCCATCACTGCCATAAAGCAGGGAGAGGTTTTTGCCGTGGGCGTCGGCGTTGCCGATCAAAAAGTTGAAACTGATCCAGCGCAGAAGCTGCCGGGCGTCGGCGGCCGGCGCCGCACTGTAATTGCGAAAGAGCCTCCAGATTGCCTCCAGCCCTGGCCCGCCGCTCTCCTCGTATTTGAGATTGGCCTCGATTCCCAGAGCCTGGCAGGCATCCTCCTGATGCAGCCGCACAACCCGGTCGCCCTGACGCTGTCGATCGAAACGCTCTACCAGGTAAAAGTTCTGTTCGCGAATTGCGCGGATCTCTACCTGAGGAACAACAAGCCCGAGCGCCTTTGCCAACTGCATGCAGAACGCCTCGTTCTCGACCGTCTGCGGCAGGGGGATGGCTGAACGGATTGGCGGTTTGAGGATATGGGTCGTGGCCAAGGCGCCGATGCTTTTGTAAATGCCCGTGGCATCGACAAAGACCGGCACCTTGTTCTGTGCCCCGGCGAGCGAGAGCCGCACACCGTCCTCACCGGCCAACAGCGGCTGCGGAGAGCCGGCAGAGGCAAGGGTCCAAAGCTCGTCATCGCTCAGTTGCGCGTAATGCCCCTGCTGCGAATGCTCCCATTCCGGTGGAATCAGACTGACCGCGCCGGCACACTCCCCACCCAGATCGACCAGCAGACCAAAGATGTCCCCCGTGCTGCGCCCGAGTCGGCGGGCAACCGCCGTAAGAACATCCCCTTCCGGGAGCAGGTTGCCGAACCAGGTCCGGGTGGCGGCATCGGCAAATGGCTCCTCGCGCAAAGGGAGCGAGAGGGAAAGGGGGTGACGTTCCGGCGCGTGCAGCCATTCCTCGTCATAACAAAAGGCGAGGCGTCCATCTCTCTGACCCAACACCCCGACACGCCGATCCCGCAGGTAGACGATCAGTTCGTCGATCATCGGCTACTCCCGCCAGTTTCGGGTTGTTCGGGGTTGCACAATCACTTCCAGGCCAAGGCTGGCCAAGAGCTGCAGAACCTTGCCGATCTCCGCCGTCGCCTTACCGCGTTCGATCTCGCCGATCAACCGGGGACCAATCCCGGCCAGGGCGGAGAGATCTTCCTGGCTGATCCCCTGCTTTTTGCGCGCTTGACGTAACAGTATGCCCAGTTGATCCGGACCAGAAATCTTCCCGTACGGGACAGATTCGTTCTCCATAAGCGCCTCCAACAGATAATCGTCCTGTACGGGAAGGATATTGTCAGGATGAGTAAAAAGCAAATAAAATCTTCCCGTCCGGGAATGATTTTCATCACCGCCGATGTGAAGGTCATCCCCATCCAAATAGTCAACGAAGCCTACGAGCGACTGATTGGAGGCAGAGCCGTGAAGATGGCTATATCTACACCGCCTTCTTCTCCCTTTGATGGGGGCAAGCTAGACTCGAACTTTCAACTGATTGTTTTTTCTAAGGTATTCAGGGAAAGCATCAGAGGTCGATCAAATCTGGAAATGCAAACGGCCGATTTCACGATGGAAATCGGCCGTTTCTCTTATGGCTCCCCGCCCTGGATGCAATTGGAACTTATTTCGTCGAGTCCGCCCCACCCAGCCTACAAATGTGAGGTCCAAAATAAAACAGGTCGTTTCCGATGCCAAAAGCGACCTTCGTTTTTCTAGCCTCCGGGACGGACAGTGCTGGCCACTGGACTGAAATCATTTTTCTTTCAAAAAGGGCTAGGCTGCGAGAAACGATGTGTCGGCTCTTAAAAAATGGACTGTAAGCTTTGCCAAAAAGAAAAAATATCCGGCTTGACTAAAAGAACGGTACCGCTCAACGTCGCCCCTATCAATTGCCGAATGAAGCCAATCCCCTTGAAAACTTGCGACCATATTAAGATCAACCACGTACTCTTTGCCAATTTCTGGAATAGAACCGACGTAAATTTTATGGCTAATTCTATTATTAACAATATCATTTACATTTTTTACATAACTAGAAATCAATTCAATAGGAAAAAGAGGCGCAAAATTGTAGCTAAAATTGCGAACAACACCATCATCTACTGCCATATCACAAGTGTGTTGAAGCAATATTGCCGGGCAAGGCTCGGATGAAACCTGAATCTTTGTTCCGTCAAAGAAAAATGAAGGTATCAATCCTACAATATCACCCTGACTTAATTCCGGCCTTAGACTGGAATCAAATAACCATTTATAGTCAGCTCTGTCGCTTGCGAGGAATGATCGGAGCCTTGCTCTTAATTCAGGGCTTATTGCAGGGAAAGACTCCTCAAATATTTCTCGAAAAAGAGTATCTTTTTCCATTCAAAAACTTAAGAAAAAAAGGAATCGATAAAACTACTATATTGGGCCGCTTCTTCCGGTGTAAAATCTCGACTTTCTTGGGCAACTAACTCAGCAACATTTCTCAAAGAAAAAACTTCATTCACATGATTGAATTCGGCAAAATCCCAAATAGAGTTATCTATGAAAGGAGAGGAGCTACAGCTATATAAGCCCTTACCAATAACTGGGGTTTTTTCAGAGAAATAATCATGAGATGCCGCCCCAAAAGCTAAACTTAATGTAGTTGCTGCAATGACGATATTACTTGGCATCACTTATCCCCCCTGTCATCTTCTTCTTAACGTTATCGATCTCTTCTTTTATTTTGGTCAGAAAAGACTTTATATAACCTATCCCTTCACTTTCTAAGCCCTTATTGTATCCGTATTTATCATTCACATCAATAACAACCTCTAATCCAAATTCCTGCAGATCCAATTCACCCAACCTGGGATATGGTGTTGTTATCGGCGTTTTGGAAAAAAAGTTTCTATAGTTACTATAATTAGTATTTATAAAAAACCTACCATCTATAACCTTGGCTATATTAACTCGAAGATCATAGGCATTCCCATCATAAAGAACATCAGAAATTAATCGTTTTTCTAATTTTTCTGCTAAAACCTCTTCTGTCTCATCCAAGCTAGGCCATCTCAAATTCACAACGCAACCGACACCCACTATATTTACCTTAGTTTCATCAGAAAAGATTTTCAAAAATGCTGTCTTCTCTTCAATGTAATTAAAACATTTATCAAAATCAGCATTATAGTTATTATCATACTGAGTATTTAATTCAGTTTTTATTGGATTTATGTTAATTGAAGAATGACCATGTTTTGAGCGGAATATTATCCGAGGTATTTCAACTGGTGCCTCATCAGGGACTGGAAAAAGTTCTGGATTAAGAAATTGCCCAGAAAACTTCTCTTCCAAAGAAAACACAGATTTTTTAACATGATCTGCCCTTTCGTAAAGAATCACAACTTTACTATGGACAAAGACAGGAGAATCGAACTTCATTTCGTTTCCTTCAACAGATTTATAACTCTTTCTAAAAAAGACTGCTTCTATCTCACCATTTTTTGATCAAAAAAATATAAAAGTAATGGTACTTGCTAGAATTGTGAAATGCACTGTGTACCTATTCCACTTTGTAGGCCCTGAAATCCCAGCCAAAAATCGTCGACTCGCCAGAGTGCATAATGCAGATATAGTGCAGATGCAGAAGGTCAACTTTTTCAAGTCGTGCGATTTAATGGTCCCCAAAGGGAAAACAAGAGAAAACCAATTTTTAAAACAGCTAGTTTAGGCTCGCTTAAGGCCATGCCCCAAAGAAAGTAAGAATCCCCCAAAAACCACTACTTTTTCGCTTTATCCCCATTATGCGCTAAAAAACAATACCATTTTGCCAAGCGTTGTGCAAACACTCCCCGCTTTATTAACACGGGGCCTCCAAATACATGACTGAGAACACTGGACCGCCTGGACCAGCGCCTCGAGCGGTTTTCTGAAGCCGTTGAAACCGGTCTGCTTGACCCGGGCAAGAACCACCCGCAGGGAACAGACTCCAAAGTGTCATAGCGAATTTGCAAAAGCAATATTCACAAAAATGATCTTCGAGCCGCGGACCATTGCAATACCGTTCTTTCTCAAATTGAACGAATTTTCCCGAGACATGAAAGTCAGACCTTGGCCCGCAAGCACCATGCCGGGCATAAGTTTCGCTCGTCTTCTCGCTGGGGTCAGTTCTTGGAGTAATTAAAAATTCTCCGTCCATGCCTCACCCGAACAATGCACAGCCTTGCAGCTTAAATCCATCGATCATCTCTCTCAGTTCCTCTTCCGTTGTCTCAAGATACGAGGTCAAACACCTCAAGCACATCATCCGTTCAATTTGGCGATGGATGAGCTTCTTATTAAGTCCAATTTCGCTCTTGGTAAGCTTTTCATTTTCGCAATATGTACAACAAATCTGTTTTTCTCCACTCATTGACCTACCTCGCGTAAAGTATATGCGGCTACGTTCTTCCCTCCATATTCCATCGGATCTACCTTCTGCAACTGCTGCCGGATAACCGTGCGCATCTGCACGGCGGGACGCAGACAGTATCGCTTAAACTCCCCCGGGTCGATTCCATCCGGCTCTGTGACATGTGGAAAGAGCAGCTTAAGGTAGGCCGTACACAACCGCAAAACCGCTTCCGTGTCGCGAGTGTCCGCCCCAGAAGGATAGTCTACCAGCCTTTTAACGACATGCTGGTAAAGCAGGGTTTCGGCCGGCTGACGCAACAAATGCATGATTTCTGAAAAATACTCAGTATTAAGGGCCCAACCGTTAATTTTCAGCTTCTCACTCATACGCGGGATGTCGCGCCCCCGGATAAAACCATGGAATCGGTCCAGCAGGGCTGATTCGTGAAATACTTCCGGCAGCTTCTTAAACATGTCTTTGGTTTCGTCCATCTCTGTTTGCGGAATGTTCCCCAGCAAAATGACACCGGCTTCCCCGGTAATGCGGTGCTTACCAACCGTAACCTCTCCACTTTCCATGTAGGCTTTTAGCCCACCCTGCATCTCGCTCGGATCGGAGAAGTTGATCGATTGAATTTCGTCCAATGCGACAAAGTCGTTTGAAGCGATCAGGCCAGGGCTTTTCCCATTGATGTCGCCGAACATCTTCGCCCGCGTAAGCGTCCCCCCACTAACAAGCCAGCCATATTTCCCTACCTGTCCGAACAGGTACGACTTGCCTGTTCCCTTCGGCGCTAGTTCCACTAAATTTAAGCGAGGTTGAATAAATGGCAGTAGACGAGTGAGAACCGTGTGTTTCTGCACCCAATCTTCGTATCCACCCGGATTATAATCAATGGCTCCCAACAGAATGTCGATCCACTCGTCAGTAGAGAATTGACTGCGAGCCTCTCTATAGGCATCCAGATCAATCGAATATGGGCAAAAATTCTTGTACTCTAGGAGCGTGAAGCATCCTCGCGGATTCGCGCTATCCGGACTGCAATATCCCAGCTGTACCAGTCCCCACCCCCCAGATGTTTTCACAACATCATCTTTGATGCGGTCCCAGATATAATCCTCGATCAGCGTTTCTGTATGATTTAAGCCCAACTCTGGAATAGCAAACGTGAACTCGTTAGACCGTACACTAAATTGAATTTCTATCTTGGCAAGAAACTTTTTCGTCCGTCCCTCACTTCTCGCTGCGTCCTTCAATTCAAGCAAATTCTCCCGCCGAGGGATGATGTCATAAATGTATTTGCGCAAGGCCTCGGCATCGTGAATTCTGCCGTCTGACTCCGCTTTACGCTTAAGAATCCAGTCCCGCAAAAACGACGGGATCGATGCCGCCTTAAAGATTGCTACGATATTCGGATCCTTAAATACCGTCGTATCCGGGAATGCTGCAAGCAATTTTCCAGTGTCAACCATGGTCAACTGTCCCCATTGAAACTACAAATCAAAATCATCAACCTCAACAATTTGCGCTCGTTTGCCATCGGTCTTTGCCTTCGGCACGAACTGCCCCATCCTCGAGAAAATCACCACCGGGACCAGCCACTCCTCCAGCGTCGCCCCACCGTGCAGCTCAAAGCCCTGTCCGCCGCCCTTTTTAGGCAACCGGTCATACCCGCGCACAACCCAATGGCTGCCGTCCAACGTTTCCTCTAGTTCTTGCGGACATCCACCTTGTGCCGCCCGCTCACGATAGCGCCAATCAGCAACTTCCGCACCTGCCTCACAGGTAAGTGTTCGCGCCAGCCTCGATTCGGCCTGCCACGCCAGCACAGCTAACCGCGAACTCCCGTGGTCTGCTGTGACAAGCACCCGCTCAAACCGCGCCAGCCCCTCCGCCACCCGCGGCAAAACCTTATTACCTATCACATCCAATGCCGCAGCCAGATTCTCCTCTGCGGGACGTACCTCATGTGCCTCCACACCATTGTGCACTATGTTGTCAAAGCTCTTGATGTCCGGCAACCGTCGCGTCGCGTCTGGCCAATAGATTTCGTTAAACCGCGTCGTCGTAGGCAAACGCACCGCACTGACCGCCACCGATTCCACGCCTATATTCCTCTCCCGAGCCAGCGCCACCAACATCGGCAGCCACTCCGCGCCCATCGCATCCACCACCAGCAACGCGCACCCGTTGTCGGAGGCGTCCCTTTGAACCATCGCGTCCCGCAATTTCAACGAACTCGGGGGAACCGCCCGTTGTGCCCTCTCGTAAAACTCCGGCGTCACGCGGCCGGCAATTTTCAGTTCCCGGTATTCCCTGAAATAATCTTCCAACGCCACGTCGCCGAAAACGAGATCCGAGTTCAAATACGCCGTCACTTCTGGATACACGTCTTTTACAACATTAGACACAAGACCGTCCAACGAGCAACGCCTTAATAATTCCGCCCGCTCCGCATCCGTCCCGCAATTCAACCACGGAGCAACCCGTGACGTGGATTCTCCCGCGCAACACGCGATGAACTGCCGGATGTCTGCACTGGACATTCTAATGTCCGCTTCATGTATAGCATTCCTACGTTCGTCAGAATATTCCCCAGCTTTATCCAGCCATTCAGCCGGTCCCGTAACGTATGCGGAGCGGAAGTTGTCGACAGATACCCCCTCTTGCCTTGCGACACACTCAAGGTAACTTCCCTTGGAAGCGACATGTTTTACCAACCACAGTACAGCCTCGCGCTCTGCACCCTTGCGTTCGTCAAACACACCCAAGACGCGCTTTGCAACTCCACCTTCTGGAAAAAACGCCGTCTTGAGCGTTTCCGACAGCGTTTTCCCCGCAACTTCTTTGCCTCGCTCACACATCCACCGCAAGGCATCTTCTGACAATCCCGCATCTTCCACGTCGTAAAACGCGCGAGCGAAATCTCGCAGACATACCACCTGCCGCACTTCGGCGCTTAACCCCGCCAATTCTCGCCCTTCCGATGCAACCACAATCCGCCGGACAGAGCTGTCGTTCGGGTGTTCCTCGGTATATCGCAAATACTTCTGAAATGTTTCGCACGCCTCCGGGATAAAGGGTGCTAGATCGTCCCCGACCAGCATCACCTCTGTCCGCTCCGCCGCGAACTGAGGCACGAACTGGCCGTCATCAATTTCAATCAGTTGCTTCCCCTGGCGGTAGCGCGGATTGGTGAACACTTCCTTGAGTATCAGTTTCGTGCCGTCATCGCTCCGCAAAAAGCAAACCGCTTCCCGCCCCGTTGCGCCGTCCACCCATTCCCGTAAAGCGACAAACGCAGCCCGTTTATTTTCGTCTGTCAACAACGAAAGATAGCCAGGCAAACCCAGCAATACCAGAGCCTTTTCACTTTCCACCTGTGCCTTCGTCGTTTCGCATACCCGATCGAAAACTTCATCAGGCATCGGGAGCCACGCGTTTTCTCTCACAAGATCGCTCAACCGCAACTCAACGTCGCCACGCTCTTGGCAGAACCTGCGCAACGTTGTCCAGCCCTCTCCCGGAGGCACAATCACCACCCGCGCCTTCGCGGCCGCAAGAGGATTCCTGATGTATTCGATGTAATCGTTCAGTGTCATGGAATCACTCCAGCACCGAAAGTCCCACATCAGGGATTTGATCGATAAGATTCAGGAGCAGCATCTTCGCCTCGGTATCGGAAAGCACAATCACCTTTTCTGCAGCCTTCTTTCGCACATGAGAATCGTATCCCTGCTTAACGAACCTTTCGACCGCTTCGCGAAGCCCTCCGTCTGCCAGCCAACTATTCGGAGCGTCGCTCAATTCTCGGCATAGCCAATCGCTCAGTTGGTCAACACTAAACCCAATTTTTTGATAACGCGCGGGTAGCACTCGTTTGAGGAATTTTTCGGATGCCGTGACCACATCTACAAATGCACCATCTTTTTCAAGTTCTTCATGCACAGCCTGCAGACGTTCCGACGACACCTCTTTCGGATTCGCGACCGCATCGACGATGCTTTTGGCATCGTCCAACGCTAGAGCACATTCGGCAGGGAGCGTGTGTTTGCGACTCCATTCGTCAGGCGACTCCGTACCTGTGCATTTGCGCCACCGCGCCGCCACCTGCTTGGAGACCAGTGACCGGCTGTACTCCTCAATCTTGACGCGCCCCTGCGCCTTAAAACTCTGCTCGTCGGCTCTCGCTGAATCGGGCGGGAAGACATTGTAAAGCTCGCGGCCCTCCGCGATCATCATCGGCCAAATCTCTCCGAATATTTCCCGCATTGTATTTAGCTGCCGAGATTGTGCCACATCGAAAAATACCTCGCGGATAACCCCGCTTTGCTGTTTCAGAATCTCTTCAAAGGCTTTCACATCCTCGCTGGACAATGACGGCCGGTTAAGTAATTCAAAGAATCGCAACAACGCTGGATGTTTCTTCGCCCAATACTCTGTCGGCACCTTGTTCTCTCCCAGCACCGCATTGCGCAAACGATTCAGCGCGTCATCAAAGCTCATGTATCCCGATGTGCCAGCCAGCCCACGGATATGCTCGGCGCACAGTGTCTGCCGGTAAATCTCTTCCAGTACGGACTCGGCGTCGCCGCGTTTCCACAGCCAGCCGCTCGTCGATGCAAAACGGTTTTTAACCGCCCTGCAATAGCTGTGTGACGAATCGCCCATTCGTTCCGCCGCCGCTTTTAATTCGGGCTTGGCGCTATCGACATACCTCTGGAATGCCTCCTCAAACACCACCGGCGTCATATATTTGACCATCGCATCCGCCAGACCCGGCGTCGCCAGAAGAATCTCGCCGATCTCCTTCACCTTATTGCCTCTAGTCTCGGTGTCTCCTTTGGAACTGATCCCGTTCGCCGCGCACAGCGCGTCGATGACTTTGCTCATCGCCTCCGCGCTCGGCTCGGCTTTCGCGTGGATATACTCCGGCAGAACCCACAGCGGAACCCGCTGTGAAATCTTTTCCAGCCGTGTCCCGACCGCGTTCAGCGCCGCCTCCACTGTTCCATCCGCAAGCGAACTGCTCCCGAAAATCACACTGCTCTGTTCAATGAACGCCTTTTCCTCTTTTGACAGGCGGCAGATCAGTTTCTCGTTCTTGATGGGGTTGGCGCCGTCGTTTTTCACCACCGCTTCGATAATTTCCGCGAGCACCGCTTGGTCCAACGCCTTGCTTGTCACACCATCCGTCCATTGCAATTTGCGCTGTCCAGTTAGCCAAGTTTTCAAAATGAACCCAAGCACGAACGCCGAATGTGGTACCCCCAGCAATCCGAACGGCGGTCGCTGCAGGTCGATGTAAAGTTTGCGTATGGAGCAGGTATTGCCCGCCCCCACCGTGCTATCTTGCCGCTTTTTGCAAAAATCCCGCAACTGCGTCAGTGGATGCTTCGGGTTCGCGTCGAACCATGCCCCATCGCCGGTAACGCCGTTCTTCTGCCAGGTCGCTACCACAGTTTTCCACGCGCCCGGCTTCGCGAACCTGTCGAACTCCATGCCCGCCAACGCCCAGCTCTGCAAAGCGGTCGGCGCCGCAAACGCGCTGATGTTGAAGCCACATAGATCGTCCGTATATGCCTCGAAAGTCTGTTTCGCGTAGGCTGTGAGCCAGTCCTTTTTCAAGTGTCCCCACGTCACTTCCTCAGCGAACGGCTCCCCGTTTGGATTGGGTTTATACACAACGAGTTTGGCAGCACTCATCACTTTGGAATACCACGTTTCCTTGGCACTTTTGACCTGCGTCTCGAACACCTGCTTGCTCGCACTGTCGCTTGCCAATGCGAGACGGGCGCTGTTTTCCGTGAATTGTTTCCAAGCCTTCGCGTTGTCACGGCAAAAGCTTACCTCCGGCAGAGTCACATACACCATCCGGTGGTCTTTAAAGTGTTTCGCCAATTCCCTTGCCTTATCAGGAATACGCAGTTGTTCCTGCTCATCCCTCGCCAGAATGAACTGCACAAGCACTAGGTTCCCATTGTCACAAAAAGACTCACGTTTTCCTATGCTCGATGCCGAAAGACCATTGACGCTCGCCGCGCGCACATCAAAACGTCCTCCGTAGTTGACACCTTTCAACTGTTTAGCCAATTCAGCCTCGGTGTCTTTCAGCACAAGGTCGCCAAACTTCCCGTCCAACGCCGCTTTTTTCTCCTCAACCTCTTTCGTGTCAGAGCGGTCACGGAAACGTTCGCAACGACCGTTGATAATTGCGAAGCAATGCTTCTGCTCCAAATTGCGCAGGATCGCATCCACGCCCTGCAAAGCGCCGTCCCCCTCGAAACTGCGTTGGATATTTTCAACCGTCACGCTCAATAGCGGATGCCCCGTTCCCTGCATCTGTTCGATCAAGCCAAACAACAATACCGCCCTGAAAACGCGCCGTTCATCGGGCTGCAATTCCTGTTCGCGTCGAGCGTATTCCGCCCGGGCTTCCTGCACGGCTTGTCCCGTCCCCAGATCGTCCCGTTCCACAAAATATCGCCAAAGGTGATCCACCGTTAGGAACTGATGACCGGGCACATCTAGCCCACCTGTCTCTATGAACGCCCTGAACTCTTCGCCGTTAAGAAATTCGAACATACTTCGCTGGTTTGATCCAATTGCCACCGATAAATGTTTCAGCAAAAATGCTGCCATCGGATGTAACGGCAGAATACCTTTGAAATCCGCCGCTTCGATGCCCGCCTTGTTGACGACCATGTAATTTTCAGCCACGCCGTTCACATTACGCCAAAGGAAGTCGCGCTCTTGCTCCCACTCCGTTGCCTTCCCCGGTTTGACAACGAAGGCGTCTGCCGCAAGTTTCAGCGCAGTTTCGTTCGGCAGGTCAAGCCGCTTGAACGTGAAACGGTCGTTCAACTTTCTCGCACTCTCCGAACCAGCAGCCACGTACGACGAAATCTCCATGTGCGTTACCGGCACGAAATAGAACCGGCCTTGTTGCGCAGCCTCCGCTAATTGTTCCAAAGTTTTTAATTCCGTACGGTTGCGTTCCATGAACGCCGAAAACTCGTCCCAGACATAGACTAGTTTGGAAAGTTCGTTCGAATTCAAAGATGCGTCCACCCATGCCAGGAATTCTTCCGCGCTCGAATCCAGATAGATGTGTCGTGCCTCCAGCACCCGCATCGCATCGCTGACCAGACCCGCCTCCTGATTCGCATCCCGCAGTTTTCTCTCCAGCGCTTCCGCTGTTTTGATGCCCGCGTTCAGGTGCGAGAGCTGCGCCTGCATCTCGTCGCGTTTTGCGAAGAAATGCGGCTCATCTTGCCGAATACGCTCGATAACTTCATCCAACTTGCCTTTCAGCGGAATCGAGTGCCCACCCAATTCAAGTGCCTTAGTGATTCCGCGCTGCAAACGCATCAGAAACTGGTTTTTTGCATCCACACCGTCCGCGTTCACGTCATAAACGACGAGCATCTTTTCGCTGCGCCGTTCCAGCACACCTTTTCGAACGGGGTCCGGAATCTGCGCCTTGCGCAAATCCAGCCATTTCTGGACTCGCGCATCGTCATCGGTAAGCAGTTTTTGCAGCACTAGTGACGCATGGCTCTTGCCTGTGCCGTAGGCGCCTGTGATCCAGAGCGTCTTTTTCCCACCGTTCAGGCTCTTAAGCAACTCCCGCAGAATCTCCACAAACGAGTCGTGCGGGTAAAACGCCAGCCATGTTTCGGGACTTTTATCAATGTTTGCACGCGTCATGATTGGCGCGTAATCCGGTCTGATCCCAAAATAGTCTTTGTAAAAAGTCATTTCCCCTTTTCCCTCCTAAAACCTGTAATCCCCCTACGGTTCAATGCTTTTCCAAAATCAGAGTCAACACATCATCCCTAATTTGCTTTTCCGGGAACACCCTCACCTCGTCCAACCCCAGCGTAAAGCTGCACGCGATATAGTCTGGATGCACAGCCGCCAGTCCCATACATTGCTTCTTGAACTCATCCGGCGAGATGCCAAACGCCGCCAGGGGAGACACAACCTCTGCGTCAAACTCTGCTTCCATCATCTGCCGCACCGTGAACGTTCCTCGCCCAACCTTTTCTGCCATCACATAAAGTCCGTAAAGAACTACCAGCGGATCCACAGAACGCGAACGACGCGTGAGCTTTTCAACGGTTCTTCCCTTCATTTCGGTTTCAATCAACGCACTGTCTCCTTCGCCAAGCGGAGAAGCCTTAATTAATTGGCAAAGCGAACTTAACGCGCCCTTCCTTACCGATGCCGACCCAACTGATTGGGCGAGCCCTTCATCAATCTGCTTCACCAGATATCCGGTATCAAATTCCGCATTGCAGACATACCACTTCACAAGCGGGGAAATATTTGCCAGGCGGAACCACAGTAGTTGCCAAAATAGCAAATCACTGAACCCGCGTTTTTTGCCAACTTCCAAAAGCAGTGTTGAGTTTATCTCAGTTGAATCTCCAATTAGTCCCGCCTCACGGAACCACGTCACGGCTGATGGTATCATCCGGTTACCCAACGCAGTTGTCTGACGGAAATTAACGCCCTCGTTCGCTAGGACTTCAATCCATTCCGGTTTCAGTCCAAAAGATATGTATTTATTGATACCACTGATGTTCATCGTCTTTGCTCCTGCATACCGTTTTGAGTAATACCGCCAACAGCCACCGTCAGGCGCATAACACCTCATGCAATGGACGCACGTTCCTTCATCGATAAAGGCTCTCACCTTGCCGTTACAGGTATCTTTCTTCAACCTCAATGCACCTGTCGGACATTCCGCCTCGCAAGCGTTGCATCCCACGCAGGCAATTGCCTTGTGGACAGCGAATGTCAACCATTTAGAAACAGATCTTTCGACTTTCCCGTTTGTCCAGACACATTGAAGCAACCCTCTCTGACCGTCCTCAATTAGTGACAACTCCGCGCCTTTAATCTCCCCAATCGCTTTGAGCCACTCCCTCAAGGTCGGCTCTGCTTTAATTGGAAATTCACAAATGACTCGGTCTCCCTTGCGTTCCACACCAGGCTCTACAATGACCTGTTTTAAAGACACGCCGCTTTTACGCGCATACCAGCCGCCTTCGTAAACAAATGCATCCGCGTCTTCTTCAGAAGAAAACTCGCGATCAATCGTATCGCGCACTGCTTCAGCAAACGGCGCGACCGCCTCATGATAATTCTTCCGTATCAAATCATTCTGGCGGGCACTGGACATCGGGCACATCAGGCAGCCCACGCGGGCTAACCCTTTTCGATATGCCTCATTCAGTAACAGGTCATGCTCAAAAATGTAAAGCCACAGTTCATGCGCGGACCACGCCAAAATCGGCATGGCATTCACCTGTGATTGGCTTTTTAAACCATCTCCGATATCGTCGTATCCCGCACGCCGTTGACTTTCCTCACCACGCACCCCGACAAATGCCAGTGTTTGGATAGACTTTTTCCCAAGCCTTTCTTTAAGCGCTAATATTGCGGGAGTGCTCTTGTGGACGGAACAGCACCAGCGCAAAGCTTGCGACGGCGGTCCGAAAAGTCGCCAGTTTTCCAATGCGGAGGTCTTGGCGGAGACCTTCAAAAACGGGCGGCCTTCATAGCGGCTTTGGATTCTTTCCCAAACGCTGTAGGAATCCGGCAATTCCATATCCGTATCACTGAAAACAACTGGTACGTCCAGCGGCAGGACTTTGTGGCAAAGGTCGAGAAGAACCACCGAGTCCTTACCACCGCTGAAGCCTATATAGACCGCATCGCATTTTCCCGTGTAGGCGTCGTACATCTCTTTGATGCGCTTGAGCGTATCCGCAACCAGCGCAGTCATGATGTCACGGTTTTTCGCCACCATCGCCCCAACATCTACCGGAACCAGCCTCACTTTGCTTCTTGTCTTTGCGCCATCGCGAGAGCCATTGTCCTCCCGCAACACACCCCTCCATTCGATGTCCTGCGGTTTGCCATAACCTGTTTTATGGAGTTTGGCAATTTCTTCGCCGCGATACTGATACACGTTCTGCTTCGCCCAGAGGAGCGGGCGCCGCTCCTTAGGATCGAAAGTCAACCGCAGTTCCAACCCCGTAAATGCCAGTTCCTCGGCGAAGACTGGGCGGATTTCGCTTGCCACGAATTTCCCTGTCCGCGTCGTCAGGCGGTACCCGCCTGTACGTCTATCCCACTCGTAACTATACATTCGCGCCGTCCTCCGGCCCGATGCAGTTCGTTTCGCAAACAACCAAATAGCGATGGCAATTTATGCAGTATTTCTTAACAGTCGAAACCATAAGATAATCTCGCTTGCAATTACTCTCTACACTTTTTCCGTCTTCGACGCATCCATACCCTAAAAACGCGCCACTCAGTACTTTAACGGTCGAAGGTATCTTCTTTTCTATTTTTCCTGCTTGCCAGCCCGCTCCAGCCGCAACCGTCGATCCCACAATACTTCACCCGCGTAGCTAAAATGACAAAAACCATTTCCAGAAGACACCCCCAACAAGTGAATCGCCAAGGTCGAAATCGACCATGCCTTGCCGTCGTATTCTACTTGATTAACCTCATCCAGCACGGTGCAAGTGATATGACTGTCTTTTGTAAAGACCAGCTTTGACCCAACCGGCACACCAAGGTTACTAAAGCGTGTATTCGGACTACGCACACGCCTGCGCGGGGCGGACAAGTTATTTGTTTTCCCGCGGGATTTTTTTACACTTGGAAAAACGTCGTTCTCGCCTTGGTAGTGTTTATCGCAAACACGCACGAAGGTGTCGTTATCCCGCAGGGCGTATTCCTCCCGAAAATGGGTGCGGTAGAACAAATTCAAGGCGAATTCGAGTTTTGCAACTGACACTTTTTCATTTAGCTCAACCAACGTATCGACGGCGGTTGTCACTTTTTCCCCAAAATCTTCTGGCAGGTGGATCGCCTCCGTACTGCACCAGCAGGCTATCCCACCAACTTCCGCAGAATGAACATCCGGCAGAAATTGCGCACGGATGCCCTCCAGCGCCTCAGCGGTCAAGTACGGCATCCCCTGTTCAATTTCATGGAAGGTCAACGCACCGTTTCCCTCTTCAAGCCTTCTGGTGACTGCATGAGAAACCGCCAACAAACCTTCCTCCAAGCGAGGCGGAAGAAAACAGAAATGACCAACTTTTCCCCACTCAGCGGTAAAAAAACCCAAATGTCGGAGAAATTTGGCACAATCCTCTGGGGTAGAGATGTTAAAGAGATCAGTGCAAAAATCATCGAACAATCGTTTAACCGAGAAACAGCGATGTTCAACCAACCATTTCGCCACCTGCAAAACCAACTTATTCAAAGACTCATTGTCAGAGATCATCTCGGGGGAAAACCACAAACCGTTCCCCAGTTGGAACATCTTTGTTTTTAGCTCTTTGATCTGCCAATTCTCAAATTGTATTTTCTGCCGCAACAACCGTAGCGCCATGGGATCGAACGACACTCCATTGGGGCATTCTCGCGCCAATGCCGCCAAAAGCTCAGCATTCGTCATTTCACGCTCCACTCATGGGTCCGCCAGCATGCCATCAAAACATGCAAATCAATATTGCTATTTCTTCGATTCCGTGACATAAAATACCTCTTTAAAACCCTGCCCTTATTCTTCTCTGTTCTATTGTCAATTTCAAAACGGGAGTTTTCAATTAAACCACGGATGGACATGGATGGACATATATTGCCATCACCGGACCGGTTTTCATCTATATTCATCTTTGGTTCCGAACTATATTACTCGCCAACATCCTATCAATCAAATCCCTACTTAACACACAATCAAACGCACTTTTTTCCTTAATCTATTGACCTTTTGGTTAACAATCCCACCCTCATTCGGAAAAGGGGGACAGGCATGATCTCAAGCATTCCGGTAACGGAACGGGGTACCGCCGGGGCACTTGTAGCTGATGTAACTGATGAAGAACAGAACGAGGACGTAATCCTTATACTGGCTCGCGTTCATCCCGCCGCGCAACTCGTCGCAGCTTGCCCAACGGGAGTAATGGAGCTCGGACTTCTTGGTGGTCAAAGCGGGTAACCTCCTGAAACTAAAAGGGATTACAAAGACTGCCCGCCGGCGAGGACCACTAAGTATTATGGCAGCTTAACGAGGCGATGGCAAAGGGAATGTAAGGGGAGCATCGAGTAGGTGGTTACGTTGATTCCACCCCAGCTTTTTTGGGATAGGGGTCTTCTTCCCCACGCTCCAAAGCAATTGCGTCGAATACCCTCTGCACATAGGTATGGGAAATTTTCAGATTGGCTTTCGTGCGTAGGTACTCGGCAATAACACGCCACGAAGCCTTCCTTCCTCGCTGATGTCGAATAACCTCGTAGTGGGTGGCGACGCGCTCCCACTTGTCGGACTTCCTGCCCATTTTGGCCATGATTTTATCAAGGTCGGAGTCATCCTTGGCTCTCAGCTCCGCTTGCGTGGCATTGCGAACACGATCTGCGTTGTCGATCCGCCAGAAATGGTCGATCGCCTGGATCAGGCAGCCCAGGGTGCAGTCCTCAGCCTGGCCTTTAACCCAGCGCCCCGTGTTTCTGGCAGTCCTCACAAGTTCGAGGTGCCGGCCCATAATTTTGTGCTGCACCTGGCTACCTTGGTCGGCAAACCATTGGATCCTTTTTTTCCTCTGTCTGGCATCAAGTCCGGTCCAGGAGTCGAGAAAGCCTTTCGGCGACATAGCACCTCCACGGGAACGAGTTCTAGCCACCACGATAAGGAGCTCAACCCGATTTGTCAACTTTCACGTAAACCAACATGTAACCAATTGTAAACTATAAAGCCACCCCGCTGCCCCTGTCGCGGCAGCGACTTGCGGCTGGAGCCGCAAAAAACGGGGCTCCCCGTTTCTTCCGGGCCGGCGCCGGAGCCCGAGGCAACGCCGACGGCGGAGGCGCCGGCCCGGAGGAAACGGGGGACCTTCTTCAGACGGACGCCAGCCTCCAGGTTTTATTTTTGCTTCTCAGCACTTTTCTGTTGACATAGACAGCAATAAATGCTTTCGTCGACATATATCCACGGCTCCGCGCCGACCCGCCGTTCTCCGGCGGCCCAACAAGTGCCAACTGCGGCGCTTCCCGTCTGCTTGACCTCCCCAGACAAATCAGCTGGCGTGCAATTCCTGTTGCCCGCCCGCAGTGAATCTTGGTCCGAAGGCCTTTGAGCGTCCTATACGTTCGCCCTTCGCCGGCCATGAAAAAGCGATTTGAAACACCGAAAAAGGCTTAAGCCTTTCAGGTCGTTGCAAATCGCTTTTTTGCGTCTTGTCGGATAGTTCGCCACAGACAAGCACGTATCCTCCATTGCACAGGCCGCCGCACCTCCCCATGCGGCATACGAGGGACGAGGACCCTCTTTACGGCGAACAAAGAGTTGCGCTGATCTCTAAAAAACCAGTGAGTACTGTTTCAACATCGACCCCCGCCCCCGTCACCAGACGGGACCCGAGGCTTGGTATCGGGAACAACCACCGGACGAACAAAAACCAACCAGATGAAGGGAGCTCTGCCATGGGACGTTTCGGCAGCATCAGATATCAGGTGGGGCAATTGATCATCGGCAGTGACATCCGCGCGTACGGTGAAAGCCGGTCGGAGCAAAAAGGCGAAGCTCAGGAATCCCTTTTGATTGAACGGCAGGATCTGGAGGCAACAGCCGTTGCGGAAGGTCGCGAGCTGACTGCGGAGGAGCGGGCAGCGACGGCACAAACATCCGAGAACGTCAACGCACGAGTGGCAATCACCTGTATCGGCACCATGAACTCGTACGCCAAAACCTGGCGGAGCTTCGGCTCTTGGGCCAAGGACGAGATGGGGGTCAAGGATATCCGGCTCCTCGGCGCCGAGCACGCCAAAGCCTTTCTGGAATACCGCATCGACCAGGGGATTTCCAAGGACACGTATGATCGTGAGGCTTCGGCCTTGAGCAAGATGGAAACCGCCCTGAATCGCTGGGCGGAAAAAACCGGGAACCTACGCACTGAGGATCTTCGGGGTGGAATCGACCAAACCCGGGACCTGGCCAAAAAGGAACTCCATGAAAAACGTGAGACCAGAGCCTATGCCGACCCCGAAGGGCTGATAGGTGCGATCAACAACAGCCGCTATCAACTGGCCGCACAGATCCAGTTCGAAGCCGGTGCCCGAATCCACGAAGTGGGTCAGATCCGGGAAAGCCAGCTCAGGGGCATTGAGGAGATCAACGGCCAGAGATTTGGCGTCATCCATCTTGAAAAAGGAGACACCAAGGGATCCCTCCCCCGGGACTTGCGATTGTCGGTAGACACGTACCAACGGATCGAAGCCGGAGTGAAAAATGGCAAATTGATCAATAGCCTTCGGGACGGCGGAGAGGTGAGAGCGTTCCGGTTCAATCAGGACGGCTACAGGAAGGCACTGAAAGCCGTTGCGGCTGCCACTGGTCAAGACTACACCGGCAGCCACGGCCTCAGGCACAACTTCGCTCAGAACCACTACGCAAAAATACTGGGTGAAGGCCGGTCCCAAAACGCGGCCCTGAAAGAAACCAGCAGAGCGCTGGGGCACCACAGAAGCGAGATCACCAAGGTGTACCTGCGTTAGACGGGCTGCAGATGGCGCGGCCTGCGGCCGCGCCCCGCGATTTTTCAGGAGAACGTTTGAAGCGACTCACGATTCCCCTTTTCCCTGGCCCTCACCCTCGGTGGTTTTAGGGGGACCTGGAACATACTCCATCAGGTCGGCGACCTGGCAGCCGAAAAACCCGCAGAGCAAGTCAATGTTTTTGGTGGTGGTATTGAAGCCGGGCTTACTGGCAATCCGAGATAGTGTTGTCCGATGGATTTTTATTTCAGCGGCAATCTCCTCCAGGGTGAGGTGGCGTTTATTTTGAAATTCCCAGTCTGCGATGCGCTCCTTTAGCCGAAACCGAATCATGGAGCTCTCCTTGGCATTGGTTTTTTAACATATCGACGAGGTACACGGGAAAAAACCTATCGAAAAAATCACATTTTGTCAATTTTTATCATGAATGCGATTGACATGCAAATAATCTCTAGTATTGTTATCATAAATGCGGCTCTCATGCACGAAGCTAGGGGAGCCAAGCCAAAGGAGGCGATTATGTCGATTCAGGAGCTGATCAAACGCGGGGCAGGCATTTTTTCCGGCATCTTTCGTACCCACCCTTCGCACCGGGCACGGAGTTGGCGCGGGGGACCGTATCTCCGGTTTGGACTGAAGGACGAGTCCCGAAACCTTCGCGCCCGTGGTTGGTACGGGCAATATGCCGGGCCTGCCGAAATCCCCAAGGATGGGCTTCTTCAGGTGACCGGGTATCTGAAGTTCGAGAGAGAGCATTGGGTGGCCAATATTTTCCGAGCCGAACTCCTGCCGGAAGCTCAGCCCGCCCCGGCCTGCTCTCCTGCGGGCGGCCTGCAGGCCGAAGAGGAGCTCCGCAGCCTTATTGCCTCCCTGAACCTGATTCCGCTTCGGAGCTTTGTCCAGGCGGTCATGATGGACCCGGCGATCGGCCCGCGGTTCTTTCGGGCCCCCGCCAGCCGGGATCACCACCACGATCATGTGGGAGGCTTGCTGGAACATAGCCTTGAGTGCGCGCAGATTGTCTCGAGTTGCTCCAGGTGGGACCGATTCGAAGCGGAGGTTGGGATCGTTGCTGCGTTGCTGCACGATGTCGGCAAGGTACGGACCTTCCAGTTGGACGGACGGAAGACCCCGGTGGGGTGGCTGGTCGGGCACGACGATCTGACCCTCGAAGTTCTGGCCAGCCATCTTGCCAACCTGAACAAAACCTGCCTGGACGCTGCGATTGCTCTGCGCCACATCTGGAGTTGGCTGGGGGAACGGAACCCCCGTCCCCATTCGCCTCTCTCCGTCGCGGAAATGGTACTGGCAGCCGATCACCTCAGCTGCGACCTCAATATTCGGCGCCGGGCCTTTAGCGATTCTCCGGAAGGGTGGCGCATCGGCCGCTGGGCTGGGCGGCGGTACTTCAGACCCTGTCCAGCTCTGCGCACGATTGAAATCGAACCCGAAAGTGAGCTCCCTGGCCCCGAAGAGGACGACGAATGTGAGTGAGGCCGGAGGCCACAGCGCCACGGCCAGAACCGTCCTGTTTCTGCCGGCCGTCGATCGGAGTGTCCAGCAAGTTTAGGAGAGTGGTATCAGGAAAGAGCCACCAGCACCGTAACGTTACGATGATGATAACGCTACGGTCATCATAACAACCCGATAGGCGACCATGGAGGCAGCAATGCAGAAAAAGGTGGATCTCAAAATGGTTAAAGAGGTGATCAAGGAATTGCAGGTCCGGGGTGAACCCGTGACCGCCCGCAAAATTTTGGCGGTCACGGGCGGCAGCATGACGACGGTCAGCCTGCTTTACCGGGAGGCCCAGGAAGGCCTTGCCGCTGCGGAGTTGGTTCAGAACCCCAAGCTTCCGGACAGCATCGCCGAAGCCATTCAAGACCACGTCACCACCCAGGTTGTAGCCGCCATATCTCAGCTGAAGGCTGAGCTGGCGGCGGCCCGGGATCGTGAGGATGAGACAATTGGGATCCTCGGGGATGCCGAAGAGCAGGTGGAACGGCTGCAGCAAAAATTGCAACAGTGCTACCAGGAAATCGCCAGCCTCCGACTCCAGGCTGAGAAATCTGCTGCCGCCGGTGCGCAGCTGGCCGAGGGCCTGAGCAGACAGCTTGAGGATTTGCGCGCAGAGCAGCGGCGGCTTGCCGAGGCTGGCGAGGCGGCAAGAACAGGCTTGGCCCTAGCGAAACTGGAAAGGAAAAAGGCCGAGGAAGTTGCGGAAAGAGCCGAGGCCAAGGCTACCGACCTGCAGGCGAAACATGAGGCACTCCTCGGGCAGCACGCCAATTTCGAAAGACGGCTTGCGGCCGAGAAGGCCGCTGCGGAGCAGAAAGCGGCCAAATCCGAACAAAAAGCCCTTGAACTGGACTCACAGCGCCAATTCCTCGAAGGCCTCCTCAACCGCCAGCGGGAAGAGGCAAAGGAGGATGGAAAAAGGGAGACTGAGGTCCTGCAGGACCGCATTAAGGTCGCCGACGATGCCCTGGCAAGGGCAGAGGAGCGGGCTGCCCGGCTGGAAGCTGAGCTTCGGGAGTTGCGGGCACCTGCCCAGGCATCCACTAAAAAGGCGGCGAATGACTGAGTGCTAAACAGGCGCCCCTCTCAGCATTACAGTGGTCGATTTTGATATCACTCGATAGCGTTACTGCAGTCTTTTCAACAGGTTACATGAATCACATCCTTGACTTCCTCTTAGGTGCCAGGGTATGCTGTTTCCACCCATGGCCTCGGCCATAGGGACTCTCACAGGAGACTTACGCAGTCATCACTGCGCATGCTGCTTGGCCGAAAGGTCACAGCAGGCCATTCCTTCCTGGGCTCACTCGACCATGGAGGTCCTTTGTGTTCTGAACACACTGAGGACTCTGTCACCCATTCCTTCCCGACGGCAAGTGCCCGCAAGCGACCTTTTGTCGCTTTGCGGTTTTTTATAGCCACCCCTGCTAAGGATCCAGGGACATGCAATAACAACAAATAACAATTACTCAGCTGAGCTCTCCATTGGGGAGAACCTTCGGCTTTCCATTATCCGTGCCCGCCCAGGGGGAACGGACCTCTCAGGTCCGCAGGGAGAGTCCCTCCCGAGTCCCACCAGGGGCAGGATGATGGCAAATAGCAAGCGAGACGTTCGTCAGGGGCAGAGCACTAATAAGGGCACGGCTGCAACCAGTGGATCTTTTAGCGGGTAAGCCGAAACGATAAATCGATTGTTTAGGCCAACAGCAGGGAGAATGACCTCGAGGGAAGGAGGAAACAACCAGCATGATATCATACAATATCAATAAAAACAACATGTTATACGATTTTCACGGTTGTGCTGGGTCCGCACCTGTGGTAATGTGGACAAGATTGTTACTATCCGATGGATGGACCCTCTCGAGAGGCTTACGCAGGGATACCTGCGCCCGCGGCATGACCGGGCGGTCATGAACAGCCATTTTTTATCCTGGGCATTTTCCAGCCGAGGCATTAGGGGTGTTGCTATACACACTCCGGCCCTGTTACCCCACCTCAATTCCGAGCGGCAAAAGACCGCGAGCGATACATAGATCGCTCTGCGGTTTTTTTATTGCTGCACGCGATGGCATGCCATCCTATCAACACGGGAACGACTTCAACAGCTGAAGCACCCATAGTGGGCGTCTTAGGCTTTTTTATCCCAAGGCCCCACCAGGAAGGCCCGGATTCACAAGAATCCCTCGGAGGAGAACCCATCTCCTCCGAGTCCTCTCGGGGGCCTGCAGGTGAATTCAGATCTTTTCGAAACAACAAGATTGTTCTGGAAAACAAAACGAAATGTCAATCTATCGCTCGAAGAAGCTAGGGAAATCGCAGAAAACACCCTTGCCTTTTTAGATTTACTCAGGGAATGGGAAAAAAATATCCCTCGCCTGATGCAATCAACAAAAAACCCAGAAACAGACTAGTCCTTACATTAGACAGGGGCATATTTTCCCCAAGGTTTTCATAAAAATATTAACTAACACAAAAGATTAACTAAAACTATCAACTTTCAAGGAGAAGATATGATTGAGAAAGATTCAACAAAAACAATACCTGCGGTATTATACGCCCGAGTTTCAAGCGAAGAACAAAATCGGGAGGGCTTTTCAATCCCTTCCCAGCTCAAACTTAATCGAGAATACGCGAAAGAGAAGGGATTTTATCTTGTCAAGGAATATATAGAAGTTCAGACCGCAAAAAGTTCTGGACGAAAAGAATTCAACAAAATGTTGGCCTTTCTAAAAGAAGAATTTGGCAAGTCTCGTAACAGCACGGCCGCCTGTCAAGTAGTTATCGTTGAAAAGGTGGACCGACTGGCAAGAAACTTTCTCGACCTCGGGCTCTTGGACGAAATTGGCGTCGAAATTCATTTCGCAAAGGAAAGGCATATTCATTCTCCAAAATCCAAGAGCTCGGACAAGCTTGTATACGGATTTAAGGCCTTAATCGCCAAGAACAAAGTTGACAATCTTTCCGAAGAAGCAGCAAAAGGCATGAAGGAAAAAGCCGAACAGGGAATGTGGCCGACGGTAGCCCCTATAGGATATCTCAATGTTGACGGACCCAACGGCAAACGTATCATTGTGCCCGACCCACATCGAGCCTTTATAATCAGAAGGCTTTTCGAACTATACATTTCGGGAAACTATTCCTTGTCAGAGATCACCAAGGAGGCGAAATTTATCGGCCTTACTCGAAAAAAATCGGGAAAACCTCTGGCCAAAAGCAGCATTCAACATCTTCTGTCAAATCCAATTTACAGCGGTTATTTTTATTGGCAGGGAGTGGAATACAAAGGAACTTATCAATCCATCGTTTCACCAGAAATATTTTCCAAGGCACAAGATGTGATGACAGGAAGAAGCTTCCGCCCGTCCATTCGGCATCGGAAAAATAGCTTTCTTTTCCAGGGATTACTTACTTGTGGAGACTGTGGTTGCGCAGTTGTTGGTGAAATCAAGAAAGGCAAATACATTTATTATCACTGCACCGGAAACAGAAGCCCTTGCGATGGGAAACGGCAGTACTTGCGGGAAGAAGTTATCGAAGGTCAAGTGGTCGAAGGGTTACAAAACCTGATTCTCGATGAAGACATCTTAGAGTGGATGCTGAGTTTACTGCGCGAAAGCCAGGAAAAGGAAAACGACATCAGAAAAAATGTACTTGCCGATTTGGAGAGTCAATATCAGAAACTGCAAAAGAGATTGGAGCAGGCATATCTGGACAAACTCGACGGTGTAATTGATGTTGATTTTTTCACAACACAGAGTCAGGCATGGAAAACCGAACAAGCGCTGTTACGAAAGAAAATAGAAGCTTTGCGCTCCGGAGAAGGCCCTCGAATCGCCGATAGGGCGAACTTACTCGAACTCGTGCAACGTGCCGCAATTCTTTACGAAAATCAACCGGTGGAAGAAAAGCGCAAGCTCCTGAAAATCGTCCACTCGAACTCTACTTTGCGCGACAAAAGCTTTCAAACGAACTACCGAAAACCCTTTGATATTCTTATTGAAACCAACAAAGCCTACAAACGAAAACAGGCCGCTTCCGTTACCGAAAGCGACCTGCGTTCAATCTGGCTCCCCGGGCCGGACTCGAACCAGCGACAGGGTGGTTAACAGCCACCTGCTCTACCGACTGAGCTACCGGGGAATGTTTTCGCTTGACGCCTTGGCGCAAAACGAATTGCTTTATACAACGAGCCAGGAGATCAAGTCAAGGACAAATCAATTCTTTTTCGCCAGCAGTCCTGCGGCCGCTCTCAGGCGCAGCGGCGATTGCTCGGCGCCTGGTGCCAGGCAAGAAATTCAGCCGCTCCGTCCTTGCCGAGATAGCGCTCGCGGGTGCGCGGTTCGGTCTTGGCGAGATCGACCAGAATCAGGCCGTCGACCACATCGCTGAAGTCGCGGTCGAGATTGAAGGCGAGCAGCTGCGCTGATATTCGGGGCGCACGAAGGAGCGGCCCATCTCAAGCGCGGGACCGAGCCGGGCGAGAAAAGGCGCGCGCAAACGAAACAGGGTGCTGGTGTAAAGCCCCTTGCGACCAAAACGGCTCAGCACCTGATCGGTGCGGCCGAGGCGGTAGGCACCGACCACCTCGCCCTGCTGCCGGTTCCAGAGAACCACATGACCGTAATGACCATCGAAGGCGTCGAGGTCGCGCTCGCTGCCGCTGCCCTCCCCGGCGGCGCGAAAGGTGATCTCGCGCAGCACCTCGGGGGCGCGGGCGGCGAAGATCGCGGGAGTCTCAAGCGGACCGATCTTCTGATAGAGGCGGCCGCATTCGGGCAACCCCAGCAATTTCTCGGCGGTGTGGTTCGCCAGCGCGAAGACCCGGCGGCGCACCGGATCGCGGTAAGGATTGGGCAGCCGAAACAGCTCACACGGTTTCTGCGGTGGTTCCATGATGTCAACTCCTGCACGGGAAACCCCGGTGGATTGATCCGGTGCGAGAGTCTAGGAGGGACGTGCAATGGTTTGATCAGAAATGCGTTTGAAATCGGTAAGACGGGGGGGGCGGGACGGATAAAAAAAGCTTCCGTCAAAAAAGCGGGGGCCGGGAAGGGTCAATTTGGTGACTTCAGCTCAGCGCTTGCCCTTCTGCAGGTCGAGCAGAATCAGCTTAGCCACCGACTTGAGAGTTTCGAACACGCCCTCGCCGGTCATGGCGCAGGCTTCGAACTCGGGCACCGCGTCGGGGTTGAGCAGGCTGCGCAACTCCTCCACCGCGCTGACGTTGGGCAGGTCGCGCTTGTTGTACTGCATGACGAAGGGGAGCTTTTCCAGCTGCATCCCCTGCTCTTCGAGGTTGAACTTGAGGTTCTCGAGGCTCTCGATGTTGGCATCGAGGCGCTCCTCCTGCGAGTCGGCCACGAACACCACGCCGTCGACCCCCTTGAGGATGAGCTTGCGCGAGGCGTCGTAGAAGACCTGGCCGGGCACGGTATAGAGGTGAAAGCGCACCTTGAAGCCGCGGATTTCCCCGAGGGCGAGAGGGAGGAAATCGAAAAACAGGGTGCGTTCGGTTTCGGTGGCGAGGCTGATCATCTTGCCTTTGGCGTCGGGGGCGGTCTTCTGGTAGACGTACTGCAGGTTGGTGGTCTTGCCGCACAGGCCCGGGCCGTAGTAGACGATCTTGCAATTGATTTCGCGCGAAGCGTAATTGATGAAAGACATGCGCCGTTAACCCTTCAACGGAAGAGATTGTCGATATCGTCGTCGGTGATCTCGGCGAAGGGGCTGTCCATGCCGCCGCTTTTCTCCGCCTCCGCGGTCCTGGCGGCCAGCCGCTCGAAGATCTGGTCGAGCTCCTGGCTGGCCTTCTTGACCCGCAAGCGCACCAACCCGAGGGAGCTGCGCTGGTCGAAGATCACCACCAGAATCACGCGGCCGCCGACGATGGAGATGTGCAGGTTGTCCTTCTCCCCCTCGTGAAAGAGGATGGAAAACTCCTTCTCGCCGATGAGCTTGGCCAGCCCCCCGGTGGCGGCGATATTGCCCGCCGTCAGCGATGCCAGGCTGGTGGTGTCGAGATGGGAGGTTTCGCCGACTGCCGAAATGAGCTGACCATTTTTGTCCACCAGGAAGACGACCTTGGAGTTGGACTCGCGCATCAACTTTTCGATGACAGCGTTGATTTGCCGGAGCTCCTCGTCATACATGACGAAGGGAGACTGGGGACCAAACATGTTTGCATCGCTCCTTGCTGGGGTTGTGCGCCAATGAACCTTATAGCATTCGGCACGATTGCTTATCAAGGAATTTTAACCTGACCAGGCCCTACTCCTGCAATTTGCGCACCCATAAAAAAACCCCCGGCACCGTGGCCGGGGGTCTTCGCTTTCATCTCACCGATAAAGCAGGGGGGAGGGTTACTGGCCGCCCCAGTCGGTTTGCAGCTCGGCGAGCTTTTTGTACAGGTCGAAGCGGCTGGAGGTGATCTGGTTGGCGCGCTTCATCAGCTTGGCGGCCGCTTCGGGATTGGCCTTCTTGAGGACGCGGTAGCGATTTTCCGTCGAGGCGTAGTCTTCGAAGGTCATGGTCGCGTCCTTGCTGTCGAACTGCAGCGGGTTCTTGCCTTCGGCGGCCAGCCGCGGGTCGAAGCGGAACAGGGGCCAGTGGCCGGAGGCAACCGCCTTCTTGCAGTTCTCGATGGCGGAGTCCATCTTGATGCCGTGGGCGATACAGTGGGTGTAGGCGATCACGATCGACGGGCCGTCGAAGGCATCGGCCTCAAGGAAGGCCTTGACCGCCTGGGCCGGGTTGGCCAGCGACACCTTGGCGACGTAGATGTTGCCGTAGGTCATGGAGATCAGGCCCAGGTCCTTCTTGGGCATGCGCTTGCCGCCGGCGGCGAACTGGGCCACGGCGCCGAGCGGGGTCGCCTTGGAGGCCTGGCCGCCGGTGTTGGAGTAGACCTCGGTGTCGAGCACCAGCACGTTGACGTTCTCGCCCGAGGCGAGCACGTGGTCGAGGCCACCGTAACCGATGTCATAGGCCCAGCCGTCGCCGCCCATGATCCACACCGACTTTTTCACCAGGTAGTCGGCTACCGACAGCAGGTTCTGCGCATCGGCGTCATCACACTTGGCCAGGAGGTCCTTGAGCTGGGCGACGCGCTCGCGCTGGGCTTCAATGGCTTCCTGGGTCGACTGATCGGCGTTCTTGATTTCGGCGAAGAGCTGATCCTGCCCCTTGCATGCCTTGCAGGCGCAGCTGCTGATGCGATCGAGCAGCTCCAGCGCGTACTCGTTGAACTTGTCCACCGCCAGGCGCATGCCGTAGCCGAATTCGGCGTTGTCCTCGAACAGCGAGTTGCTCCAGGTCGGCCCCCGGCCGTCGGCGCGGGTGGTCCAGGGGGTGGTGGGCAGATTGCCACCGTAGATCGAGGAGCAGCCGGTGGCGTTGGCCACCAGCATGCGGTCGCCGAACAGCTGGCTGGTAAGCTTGACGAAGGGGGTTTCGCCGCAACCGGCGCAGGCGCCGGAGAACTCGAACAGGGGCTGCAGCAGCTGGGTGCCCTTGAGAGAGGCGCGGTTGACCAGCGCCGGATCGGTTTCGGGCAGATCGAGGAAGAAATCCCAGTTCTGAGCTTCCTGCTCGCGAAGAGGCGCCTGGAACCGCATGTTGATCGCCTTGTGGCTGGGGTCTTCCTTGCTCTTGGCCGGGCAGTTGTAGACGCAGGCGCCGCAGCCGGTGCAATCTTCCGGAGCGACCTGCAGGGTGAACTTCTTGCCTTCCATCCCCTTGCCCTTGGCATCGACCGCCTTGAACGCCTTGGGCGCGCCCTGGAGCCTGTCGCCGTCATAGATCTTCATGCGGATGGTGGCATGGGGACAGACGAAGGAGCAGATACCGCACTGGATGCAGAGTTCTTCGTCCCACACCGGGATATTGATGGCGATGTTGCGCTTCTCCCACTTGGCGGTGCCGGTGGGGAAGGTGCCGTCGGCGGGCATGGCCGAGATCGGCAGCTGGTCGCCCTTGCCGTCGATGATCGGGCCGATGGTGTTGCGCACGAAGTCAGGGGCGTTCTTGCCGAGGCCGACCTTGAGCTTGATGGTGCTGGTGGCCTTTGCGGGAACCTTGACTTCCTCGATGTTGTTGGCGCCGGCGTCGACCGCCTCGTAGTTCATGTTGACGACCTTCTCGCCAGCCTTGCCGTAGCTCTTGACGATGGCGTCCCTGATCTCCTTCACCGCCTGGTCGAAGGGAATGATGTTGGAGATCTTGAAGAAGGCGGTCTGCATGATGACGTTGATGCGGGGGCCGAGGCCGATCTTCTCGCCCAGCGCCACGGCGTTGATGACATAGAGCTTGAGCTGCTTGTCGATGATCGTCTGCTGCACCGCCTGGGGCAGGTGCTCCCACACCTCGTCCTTGCTGTAGGGCGAGTTGATAAGGAAGGTCGCGCCCTGCTTGGCGGCTTTGAGCATGTCGTACTTCTCGAGGAAGGCGAAGTTGTGGCAGGCGACGAAATCGGCGGTGCGCACCAGGTAGGGGGCGCGGATCTCCTTCTTGCCGAAGCGCAGGTGCGAGGTGGTCATGCTGCCGGCCTTCTTCGAGTCATAGACAAAGTAGGCCTGCACGTTGTTGTCGGTGGTCTCGCCGATAATTTTGATCGAGTTCTTGTTGGCGCCGACGGTGCCGTCGGAGCCCAGGCCATAGAACTGGGCCTGGTAGATGCCGTCGTGGGGCACCTGGTAGTCGGCGTCGAAGTCGAGGCTGGCGCTGGTGACATCGTCCTTGATGCCGACGATGAAGTGATTCTTCGGCTTGCCCTGGGCGAGGTTGTCGAAGATGGCCTTGGCCATGCCCGGAGAGAATTCGTAGGAGCCCAGGCCGTAGCGGCCGCCGACGGTGACCGGGTAGCCCTTGTACTGCACCTTCTGGTCGGCCATGGCTTCGCCGATGGCGGTGCGCACCAGCTGGTAGAGGGGCTCGCCCAGGGAGCCGGGCTCCTTGGTGCGGTCCATGACGGCAATCTTCTGCACGGTCTGGGGAATGGCGGCAACCAGCTGATCGACCGGGAAGGGGTTGAACATGCGCACCTTGACCACGCCGACCTTCTCGCCCTGGGCCACCAGGTGGTTGACCAGCTCATGCACGGTGTCGGCGCCGGAGCCCATGATCACCACCACGCGCTCGGCGTCGGGGGCGCCGACGTATTCGACCAGCTTGTACTGGCGGCCGCTGATACCGGCAAACTTGTCCATCTGCTTCTGCAGAATGGTGGGGAACGCCTCGTAATATTTGTTGACGGTCTCGCGCCCCTGGAAGTAGACATCGGGGTTCTGAGCGGTGCCGCGCAACACCGGACGATCGGGCGACATGGCACGGGCGCGGTGAGCGCGCACCAGCTCATCGTCGATCATCTGCTTCATCTGCTCGGGGGAGAGTTCATCGACCTTCTGCACTTCGTGCGAGGTGCGGAAGCCGTCGAAGTAGTGCAGCACCGGCACCCGCGACTCAAGGGTCGTCGCCTGGGCGATGCAGGCGAAGTCCATGACCTCCTGCACGTTGTTGGAGCACAGCATGCCCCAGCCGGTCTGGCGGCAGGCCATGACGTCCGAGTGGTCGCCGAAGATCGACAGGGCCTGGGCGGCGATGGCGCGGGCGGAAACATGAAACACCGTCGGCGTGAGCTCCCCGGCAATCTTGTACATATTGGGGATCATCAGCAGCAGGCCCTGGGAGGCAGTGAAGGTCGTGGTCAGGGCGCCGCCCTGCAGCGCTCCGTGCACGGCGCCGGCGGCACCGCCTTCGGACTGCAGCTCGACCACCTTGGGAATCGTTCCCCAGATGTTTTTCTGGCCTACGGCGCTTTTGGCGTCACAGATTTCCCCCATGACCGACGAAGGGGTGATGGGATAGATTCCACACACCTCGTTGGTGGCATGCGCCACGTGCGCCGCGGCGGTATTGCCGTCAATGGTCACCATTTTACGGTTTTGCGACATCGAATGTCCTCCTTTGTGTTGTCCTGACTGGCTGAATCGGTCGCGCCGCGTACGCACGCGGCCTAACGAAAAAAAACGAAACCCGTCTTACTCACAAAACACACGCCGAAGCGAGCCGTATTCTTCCCTGCCCGAGTTCATGGGCTCGGACAGAGCCAAAAGAAATCAGTATACGAAAAAAAACCCAAAAAACAACCGCGGCGCCACCGCTTACAGCTCGCGCCGGCCGGCCACCGCGCGATTGACCGTGGCCTCGTCGACAAATTCCAGATCGCTGCCCATGGGAATGCCATAGGCGAGGCGCGTCACCCGGATGCCGCGGGCCTTCACGAGGTCGGCGAGATAGAGCGCGGTCGCTTCACCCTCCACCGAAAAATTGGTGGCGATAACGACCTCTGTCACCGGCTCCCGCAAGAGCCTCGCTTCCAGCTCCGCAATCTTGAGATCCTCGGGCCCGACCCCGTCCAGGGGTGAGAGCGCGCCGTGCAGGACGTGGTAGCGACCACGAAACGAGCGACTGCGCTCGATGGCGATGACGTCCTGCGGCTCCTCGACCACGCACAAAAGATGCTCGTCGCGGGCCGGATCGGTGCACAGGGCGCAAGGATCGTGCTCGGTCAACCCGAAGCAGCGCGCGCAGAAGCGCATGCTGCGCTTGAGATCGCGAATCGCTTCGGCCAGAGCGTCGGCCTCGCTGTCGGAGCGCCGCAGAATATGAAAAACCAGTCGGGCGGCAGTCTTCTTGCCGACCCCGGGCAGCTTGGACAATTCGGCCACCAGCCGGCTGAAAGACGGGATGGAGTCTAGCATGCGCGCCCCGAAAATCCAACTTTATAAAATGGTGTTTTATTAATGCGAAAAATTTTTGATGTTACTAAAACCACTGGTCTGACCAAGCAAAAGTAATACCGACTCTAACATGCCGTAAACGCGACGGGATAAAAAAACGGCCACCATCAGGTCAGGCCGATGGTGGCCATTGTGGCCAAATTCAGTCGCCCTAGAAAAGACCGGGGAGATTGAACCCGCCGGTGATCTTGCCCATCTCTTCCTGCATCATGTCCTGGCTCTGCTTGAGCGCCTCGTTGGCCGCCGCCATCACCAGGTCCTGGAGCATCTCGATATCCTCCGGGTCGACCACTTCCTTTTCGATTTTGAGTGAAACCAGTTGCTGCTTGCCGTTGGCCACGGCGGTCACCATGCCGCCGCCGGCGGTCGCCTCGACGGTGCGCTCGGCCAGCTCTTCCTGCATGCGGGCCATTTTCTGCTGCATCATCTGCGCCTGCTTCATGATGTTACCCAGACCTTTTGCCATCTCTCAACCTCCTGAGTCAGCCGACGCTTGCGGCCGTGCTTGATAAGTGACTGTTTTTACGCCCCCGGGGGAGGCGTGGATTTCGCCTTCCGATGCCGCCAGAGCTGCCGCAGGCAGCAAACCGGGTCAACCCTCCTCCAGACCCTCCTGGGCCGGGTCCAGGGGCTTGACCTGCCGCACCTGGCCGCCAAAGATCTCCAGCACCGCCTTAACCTTGGGATGAGCAATGGCATCCTGGCGCACCTGCTCCTGCCAGTTCTGCTCCTGGGCGCGGCGCTCCTCGATCAATGGCGGTGGGGCGGCCTGTTTTTCGTCGAGCACACTGATGCGCAGCTTTACCTTCTCGCCGAAATAATCGGTAGCAAGCTGTTCGAGCTGGGCCAGCTTTTCGGCATCCCTGAGTTGCTCGAGATAAAATGAGCCGGCCGCAAAGGCAATCTCCAGCCGTGGCAGATCCGGCGGCAGCAGGCTGCCGTGCTCGAGAACGCTTGCCAGCAGCGGCTTGACCTTGCGGATCTTATCCACCAGCCCGGCCCAGCCCTTCTCGCCGGCCGGGGCCGGAGCGGGAGCGGAAGGCTCAATCGGCGCCGGCGTCGAGCGGGGCCCCGCCTGGGGGCGCGGCGGAGGCGCGGCCGGCAAAGACTCCCTGGCGGCAGGCATGGCTGCGGCGCTAAAGCCCCCCGCCTCGCCGAGGCGACCCTCGAGATCTTCGAGCTTGCGGATCAGCGAGGCCAGGTCCCGCGCCGGCGGCATCTGCGCCAAGCGCACCAGCGCCAGCTCGAGAGTCAGGCGGGGAAAAGAGGAACCCGGCAACTCGCCTTCGGTCTTGAGCAGCAGGGTCAGGATGCGCTGCAGGTCTTCGAGACCGACATCCGCCGCCAGCCCCGCCCACTCGCTCAGCTCTTCGGCGGTGGCATCGACCAGCCCGCTCGGGTCATCGACCACCTTGAGCAGGGTCAGGGTGCGAAACCCCTCCACCAGTTCGCGGCAGAACTGACGAAAAGAGTGGCCGAGATGATCGACCCGGCGCACCACCTCGAGGGCGCGCCGGCCGTCGTGCTGCAGAATGCCCTCGACGGCGTCGAGCAGCAGGCGCCGATCGACCTGGCCGAAGAGGGTCTGGATCTCCTCGTCCCTGACCTCGCTGCCGCAAAAAGCGAGCACCTGGTCGAGGGCCGACAGGGAGTCGCGCATGCTCCCCTCGCCCTGGCGGGCCACCAGCGCCAGGGCGCGATCAGAGATGGCAATCCCTTCACGATCGACGATCTCGCGCAGCCGTCCGAGCACCTGCGGCAGGGAGATCTTGCGGAAATCGAAGCGCTGGCAGCGCGACAGGATGGTGACTGGAATCTTGTGCGGCTCGGTGGTGGCGAAAATGAACTTGGCGTGGGCAGGGGGCTCCTCCAGCGTCTTCAGCAGGGCGTTGAAGGCGTTGATCGAGAGCATGTGCACTTCGTCGATGATGAAGATTTTATAGCGCGCCCGCGACGGCAGATAGCGGATGCTCTCGCGCAGTTCGCGTACGTCGTCGACCCCGGTGTTGGAGGCGCCGTCGATTTCAAGCACGTCGACGCTGTTGCCGGCGGTGATTTCCTGGCAGGCGGGGCAGCTGTTGCAGGGGGTTTCGGTCGGCCCCTGCTGGCAGTTGAGAGCCTTGGCGAAGATGCGCGCGGCCGAAGTCTTGCCGACTCCGCGGGCGCCGGTGAAGAGAAAGGCGTGATGCACCCGGTCGGTGCGGATGGCATTGCCGAGGGTGCGGCTCACATGCTCCTGACCGACCAGGTCAGCGAAGCTCTGCGGCCGCCATTTGCGGGCCAGAACCAGGTACGACATGCGGTGCTGAGACTCCGTGGGGAGAGACCGGACGATTCGGGATCATAAAACAATTGCCGGCACAAGTGACAGCCAGGCACCCCCGCGGCACACGGCGCGAGTCGTTACCGCTGCTCCCTTCCGGGCCTGACGGGGTTGGCGACCGTCCGTTGCGCGGGACCCGGCTGTCACTTCTATCGGCAATTCTGGTCAGCAGAAGACAGGATGGATGATCCGTGGTTTTGAAATCTGGCGGAGAGAGTAAAAGTTGCAGCGCTCGCTGCGCTTCGAATCCCTCTCGGACTTTTGTTGTAAAAGATAACTGGCGGAGAGGGAGGGATTCGAACCCTCGGTACCTTGCGGTACACACGATTTCCAGTCGTGCACCTTCGGCCTCTCGGTCACCTCTCCGCAGGGGGGAAAAGATACACGAAGGTCAACGAGTTGTAAAGGTTTTTGTCCCGGCCCGGGATCCGTCAGAGGGATTTCACTCGCAGGCGTTGTAACGGCCGTTCATGCGATAGACAAAAGCCAGAATTTCGGCCACCGCGTGATAGAGCTCTTCGGGGATTTCCTCGCCGATCGGCACCTGTGCCAGAATTTCGATCAGGTCGGGATCCTGCACGATCTCGACCCCGGCTTCACGGGCCTTTTCCAGAATGCGGGCCGCGACCTCACCGCGGCCGCTGGCGAGCACTTTGGGGGCAGCGCCGGCCGCGGCATCGTAGCGCAGCGCCACCGCCTTGCGGATTTTATCTTTGCTGCTCATCGCCGCCTCCCGCCCCGGGCGATCCGACCCCGAGGCATCACGAGCCATCAGGCCCGGGCATTGAAAATATGGCGCTCGGCCGGGATCAGGCGCTGGATCAAAGCCTGGGCCGGCCCTTCGGCGCCGGCCGCGAAAGAGGCCCCCAGCAGGGGCGTGTGCCCGAGCGCCTCTGCCAATTCGCCCCGCGCCGCGGCAAGAAACCCCGACGACTCCCGGTCGCGGCAGAGAAAGCGCAGGTAAAGACCCTGCTTCTGGTACAGGCAGTCAATCTGCAGCGGCCCCAGTCCTTCGAGTTCGAGGAAAAGAGAAAGAGACCAGCTGCGGGCGGAGTCGGCTTGCCCCTCCCCGCCGTCGGCGCCCTGATGCTTGCGCGCGAGCAGATACCCCTGCTCCAGAAAAGACAGCGGCAGGGGCAGGAAATCGACCCCGATCTCCGCCAGGCGCGCCCGGCACATCTGCCAGAGTTCGAGATGGCGCAACGCATCGTCGGTGCGCTCGCGCGCCCGGTCGACCGCGCCGGTCACCTCCTGCTCGAGCCAGCGCCCCATCTGGCGCACAATTTCCTCTCCCTCGACGCCGGCCAGCCGGCGCTCGTCGCGCCGGACCAGCCGCAGCAGCACCGCAAGCAGGTCACGCTGGGGCCCTTCCAGATGCGTCAGGGATTTCACGTTGGCTTCGGCCGCGGCCGCCAGCGCGGGAAACTCGGCCAACACCTGCTGCAGGCGCAAAAGGGTCGCGCCGTCGGCCCCAACCGGAGCAGCGAGGTGCTTTCCCAAAGCTTCTCCCAGGCTGGAAGCGAGGTTGGCGGCCTGCTCCGGGGCCAGCTGTCCCGGCGCCCGGGTCAGGGCAAGCAGGCTGGTCACGAGTTGTTTCAGGTCGGCCGGCAGCTGGGCCGTTTGCGCCGCGGCCGTCGCCGGGTCGGCGATCCACTGCCGCAAGCGGGCGAGGGTCATCAGCAAGGGCTGCATCCGGACCAGAAGGTCGGCTTTCTGCTGGTCGAGCAAGCCGAGGTTTTCGCGCAGGAGGTTTTTCAGGGAGGCCGCGGCCTCCGGCCCCTGGCCGGAGAGTAGCTGGCGCTCCAGCGCGAGTCCGAGCTGGCGGGACAGCTGTTGCAGTTGCAATGGCGGAGATCCCTCGCCGGGGCTTTTCAGCCCCGCGAGAAGAGCCTGCAGCACCTCGCCCCGCTCCGCAGCACCGGCCCTTTGTCCACCGGACATCTCCTGCAGCAGCCCGCCCAGCTCGGCCCGGCTTCCCAGCAGGTGCAGCGAGCGCCCCAGGCGATCGAGCAATCCGGTGTCGAGTATGCGCAGCTTGAGTTCGGGATGCGTTTCCACCACCTGCAGGCTGAGCTGGTCGCCGGCGCGCAGCGCCACCCGGCTCTCCACCCACAGCTTGCGATCGCCGAACTTGAGCAGCGCCTTTTCCTGGCCGCCCTCCTCCACGGTGGCGCGGATCATCTGATGCATCAGAAGATCATTCTGGCGCTCCTCACGGGTCAGCTGGGCGGGGGCGGACGCAGCTTGAACCACAACATTGGGCATGGAGACGGGCGGCACAATATTCATGCTCGGCTTATCGGCGCGAGCAGCCAGATTCTTTAATGATTTTTGCGGCCCGTTTCCTCTATAATGGCCCCTGAGAGTTTTAAAATATTTCTAATTATTTTCTCAGATTTTCCGATAAGAACAGAAAAGCGGGGCAGAACCCTGTCACGCTGCAAACTCGAAACCATGAAGGGGTCGTGAAATGAAGGGTCAGGTTGTGATTTTTTCCCGCCGCCAGGAGCATCTCGATGCACTCGCCATGGTTGCCGCCACCGCCGCGCAATTCGACTCGGTGATCAGCTGCAGCAGCGCGGAAAAACTCTTCACCCTGCTCGACGAGAAGCGCCTCGACCTGATCCTCACCAGCGCCGGCGCCGACCCGGACCGGGACCTGGATTGGCTCAAGACCGTTGCCAAGCGCGATGCCTGGCGCGATACCCCGGTCATTGTCTTCACCGACGGCGACGACGGCGAAACCCGCATCCGCGCCCTCGAGCAGGGGGCCGCCGACGCCCTGAGCTTCACTGCCGCGGCGCGCGAAATTGCGGCCCGCATCGCCCTGCGCCTGCACCACCTGGATGAGCTGCGCAAGCTCAGAAAGGCGCGCAACGACCTGGCACGGCTGGCCCTCACCGACAGCCTCACCGGCCTGTGCAACCGCGCCTTCTTCGACGTCACCCTCGAATCGGAAGCCGCCCGCAGCCTGCGCACCGGCCAGCCCTACGCGCTGCTGCTGCTCGATGTCGATCATTTCAAATGGATCAACGACACCTACGGCCACCAGTTGGGCGACACCGTCCTGCAGGCCATCGCCAGGGTGCTCAAGCACACCGTGCGCAAGTCGGATATGGCCTGCCGCTACGGCGGCGAGGAATTCGCCCTGGTGCTGCCCGCCACCGCCATCCCCAGCGCCCAGATCCTGGCCCAGCGCATTCACCAGGAGATCGCCGAGTTGGCCAGGCAGTACGGCCACTTTCGCCAGCCCCTGACCGTGAGCATCGGCATCAGCTGCGGCTCTGGGGGCGAATCCGACCCGGCTCTGGTGGTCGAGCAGGCCGACTGCGCCCTCTACGCTGCAAAACGCAAAGGGCGCAACCGCACCGAGGTCTTTCACCTCGACAGCCGCGAAGAATTCGCGCGAACCGATGACGAGGATACCCGTCCGGCATCCAATCTGCGGATGTAGGGCGCAAAACCACGGGTCTCGGCAACAATGTAAAATTTAGCAACAGGGATGAACAGGATTGACCGGATGAGGCTCTGAACTTCAGGCAGGGTTTCTCTGCGCCCTTTGCGCCTCTGCGCGAGATGACTTTTCAGAAATTCGTGCTTATTCGTGAAATTCGTCGCTGAAAAAATTTTTCAACGCCCGCCCAGCACGTCGACCTTGGTGCGCAACTGCCGGCGCTGCTCGGAGAAGCAGCAGGAGATGATTTCCTCCTGGTCCTCATCTTCGATGTCGGTGAAATAAACCGCCACTCCCCATTTATCCTCCCCCTGCGGCACCGCCCGCACCACCCGCCCCTCACAACGCACGATCGCCCGCGGCGGCCCAGGCAGAGAGAGTTCGAGCCCGAGCTTCTGCCCCACCGCCACCGCAAACTCCGCCACGAAGAACATGCCGCCGCCGCTCAGGTTGATGCGCTCCTGCGGCGACTGAAAGAGTTCGAGGCGATAATCCTCCTCGTCGCTCCAGCGCCAGTAGCGCACCGGCACGTTGACATCGATGCGGAAATGCTCGCGCTTCTGCGGGTGCTCGTAGGCTTCGGTGACTTCGAGCACCAGCTGACGGTCGTTGACGATCTGCTTGATCAGGCCGTGCAGGGCGACGGTCGGCCCCACCAGTTGAATGGAGAGCTTGAATTCGCCGTCGGGGTCGAGATTGAGCGGCAGGGTGTCGGGCGGGAAATTGACCTTGATCAGAGTCGAGGCCACGGGCTGGGCCGTGCCCTCAAAGGGGAGCGAACCCGCCCCTTTGGTGGGCAGGTAAATCTTGACCGACTTCTTTCCCCCCAAGTGTTGGAGGGCGTCCTGGGGAGAAATTCGTTCCATCGCGTTGGATTCGAAAAGACCTGGCTATTAATAGTTTCGGCTGATCGTCGCACCCTTGCTGTCGCGGGCGCCGCCATAACCCGCCATGGCGCTGCGGCCGCTGCGCAGCTGAGACAGCTCGTCTGAAATGACCGACATCATGCCATGGAGTTTTTGAGAAAGCAACCGGTTGCGCTCCTGGACCTGGTGCATCAGCGCAACCCGCTGCTGGTTGAGCGCAGGTTCCGCAGCGCCGCCTGCCGCCGCCAAGGCCTCCTCAATCTGCCGATCCGTTTGCGCAGCCTCCTCCTGCTGCTCGGAGAAAGCTTGCGCGAAGGCAACCAGCTGCTCGCTGGGCAGAGCGCTCAAATCGGCCTCGAGCCGATTGAGCTCGAGAAGAATCGCCCGGTACTGCCTGATCGACAACACCAGCTGGTCCTGCAATGTCATTGGGGCGCCCGGCATTCAGTACCCCGCCGCGAGCGACTGGCCGGCCGGTCTGGCCGCGCGCTCCTTGCGCACGATCTCCGCCGCCTGCACCCAGGCTTCGCGCAACTCTTCGAGAATACTAAGCACCGGCTGCAGAATCTTCGGGTCATTTTTGACGTTGGCGCGGGGAATCTCGCGCATCATGAAATCGTAAAGCGATGCCAGGTTCGCCGCGATCTCGCCGCCGACCTCGTGGTCGAGGGTGGCGGAAAGCTCAGCGATAATCGCCAGCGCCTTGTCGGTAAAATGAATTTTCTTCTTGTAATCGCCGCTCTCCATACCGTCGGCAGCCTGGCGCAGAAAGCGGATGGCGCCGTCGTAAAGCATGATCAGAATCTGCTCGGGAGACGAGGTCTGCACCTGGGTGCTCTGGTAAGGATTGGCGTAGGATTTCATCATTGCTGGCTCCCCATGAGGCTGATATTCGCAAGCTGCTGCGAGAGGTAGGAACTCTGGGCATTCATGACGCTGACCATCTGCTCCATCGCGGTGAATTTAGCGCGCATCGTCTCTTCGCGCTGCAGAAGACGCGCCTCCTGGCGTTCGATCTGGGCGTCGATGCGCTTCAGGCTGCTGTCCGTCCCCTTTTTACGGCCGGCCAGAATACCGTCGGTGCTGTTGGTCGCGCCCTCGAGATAGGCGGTAAATTTGGCGGACAGGCCCTCGATACCGTTGCCGCCGGCGAACAGCCCGATCACACCATCGAGGTCGTTGGCGATGGCATCCTTGAGTTGGGCTCCATCGACCTTGAGGGTTCCGTCCTTCTGCGTCGCCAGACCGAGTTGAGTCAGGGTCTGGATGCTGTTGTCGCCGCCGATGGCGGCACTCACCAGCATCTGCAGATTGCGCTGGGGAATCTGCAGGCCCGAATCGCGCCCCCAGCTCGAGTCTTGCTGGGCAGAGACGAAAGAGACGATGTCGTTGTAGGCGGTGACAAACTCCTGCACTTTTTTGTCCACCGCCTCGATATCGAGGTTGACCTGGACGCCGGTGGCGGCAGCCGGGTCGCCGTGCTCCTTGAGCAGGTCGATAGTCACCCCGGGAATCGCTTCGGTAATGGTGTTGCTGGTGCGGTAGATGTCGATGCCGTCGACCTGGATGTGCGCCCTGGTTCCCTGCTGGGTCTGGGAAGACAGCGGGTTGGCATAGGTGCCGCCGGTCAGATTAGCACTGATCTCCACCGCAGTTCCCGCCTCTTCGGCGGTCAACACCAGCCGGTAGGGGTTGTCCGGGTCGCCGTCGTTGATGATGGAGGCGCTCACGCCGGCTCCGGCCGCGTTGATGGCGTCGCGGATGCCGCCGAGAGAATTGTTGCTGCCGTCGATGGTCACGTCCACCACCGTCCCGCCAACATCCAGGCTGAGCGTGCCGGTGCCGAATTCTTTGGCGCCGACGTCGGCAAACCCCTGGCTGACTTCCTTTTCTCGCCGCGCCAGGCTCACCACGTTAATGTTGTAATCGCCCTGCTCGGCGGTCGCCGAGGCGCTGACCGAGAAGAATTCCTCCGACGCCGCGACCGCCTTGTTGGTGACGATCTTGTCCGCCGCGGCGAGCCCCTCGGCCTTGGCCAGCAGCCCTTTGAGCTTTTTGTCGAAATCGGTAAAGGCGCTCAGCCGGCTCTTCAGGTAGCTCTGCTCGCGCTCCAGCCGCTCGATCGGCTTACGCTCGACCTGAAGCAACTGCTTAATCAGCGCATTGGTGTCAAGCCCCGTCGCCAGCCCACCGAGTTGAATAGACATGATTGCGCTCCTTTCGCTTGCCCAATAGCCCCCGGGTGCAGACGCGCCCGGCGGTTACGCCCCGCTCCCAATGCTCATCGACAAAGAGGTGAAAAAAGTTTAGGGAATTTTTTAGGGGCTGGTGAATTGCGAGGTGTTTGGGAGCGAAAGAGCGGACCATCGAGGACCTCGGCGGCGGTTCAGGCTCGACCAGAGGCGGCCAGATGGAATGCGACTCTTTGAATTTGAAAGGGATTTTATGATTTATCGAGGAGAGAAAACGATGAGGATACGCGGACGCACAGATAGCGCCCGAATGACAGAACACCGGAAAGGGCGGAAAAATCAACCTGGCCGATCCGCCCCAATCCCGATTTTTCCACATTTATCGGCCTACAATGATTTGAATTTCGGCGCTGACTCTGAGCGGTTTTTGCGACACCTCAGCGATTGGGCGCCACCGGCCCTCGCACCCGATTAACCCTGCTTGTTGACGATCACCGCACGCAGGTCATTCAACCGCTTGGTCAGGCCGAGCAGCTCCTCGGGCGGAATTTGCCGGATGACATCGCCGGTCTCGGCGTCGACGAGCTTGACCACCACGTCATTGATGTCCTTGTTCTTCTCGAAGCGCACGCTGTAGGCGCCGTCTTCGGTCAGAGACTTGATACGGTCAAGCAGCTCCGTCGATCCGACCTGCTTTTCAGGATCTTTCTTTTCGGCCACGACCTCGGCCCCCCGCCGCGAGTCATTCGCCGGGTCACCCGCAGCCTGCTGCGTACCTTGCGCGAGCAGTTGTTGAGCGGAAACAGCTTCGATTTTCACGACACCCTCCTGCATCCCTGGGCTCTTGTGGAAAAAGCGGGGGATCCGAAGATCCCCCGGAAGAGCCTAACGCGTTTCTCTTTAGCCGAGCAGCGACAGAGCCAGCTGCGGCGCCTGATTGGCCTGGGCCAGAATCGAGACGCCGGCCTGCTGCAGGATGTTGCCCTTGGTCATATTCGAGGTTTCCTGGGCGATGTCAGCGTCGAGAATCCGGCTGCGGGCAGCACTCAGGTTCTCTGAGATGTTGGAGAGGTTGGCGATGGTCGACTCGAAGCGGTTCTGCACCGCACCCAACTTGCCGCGCTCGGTGCCAACGGTGTCGATAGCAGAGTCGATGGCGGTGATCACCGCCCCGATGCCACTCGCAGTGGCCCCACTGCCAATGGAAACATCAGTGGAGTCAACCGCAAGACTCCCAAGACCCATGTTACCAACACTGACAGCAATCGTCTGCCCAGAGTTGGCGCCGATTTGGAATTGAGCGCCATCGAACGAACCATTAAGCAGTTTTTTTCCGTTGAACTCGGTAGTGTCGGAAATGCGCTGAATTTCTTCCTGCAATTGTTTAAATTCGGCCTGCAGAGACGAACGGTCGGTGGCCGTGTTGGTGTCGTTTGAAGATTGGACCGCCAGTTCACGCATGCGCTGCAAAATGTTAGTGGTTTCCTGCAGAGCCCCTTCCGCCGTCTGCGCCAGGGAGATGCCGTCGTTGGCGTTGCGCACGGCCTGATTGAGGCCGCGAATTTGGGCCGTCATACGGTCGGAGATGCCCAAACCGGCGGCGTCGTCCTTGGCGCTGTTGATACGAAGTCCCGAAGAGAGGCGTTGCATGGACTTGGCCAGGCTACCTTGAGAGACGCCGAGGTTGCGTTGAGCGTTAAGCGAAGCAACGTTAGTGTTAATGGAAAGTGCCATGATGTTTTCCTCCGTGAAGTTGGTTGGCGGGCATCCTTGCCCTGTGGATTGATGGAGTTAAGGGTTAATACTTGCGGGTGAGGATTTGTCGAAAATTAAAACTCATCACCTCCTTCATCCGTATTTTCCCGCTTGTAATTCTCTTATCGGCAGAAACGCACCAAGGGTTTAGAGAAAAAGTTATCCGGACATTTTTTTTCGTACACACTTAAACATCTCAATGACAAGAGCGGCGGTATCGGTCCCCAGCTTTTTATCGACCTGCTCACGAACTGCTTTCAAAAAAAGTTTTTGTAAGTCTTCGCTAGTATCATCTTCTTGCGCTAATTTTTGTTTATGTTTTATCGATGAATCTATCACTTCGAGCATAAGATTTTTTGTTGAGCATTCTGCTTTTTTTGACAAAGCTTCCACTAATCGGACAAGATCAAAAACAATTATTTTTTTATTATTTTTATAGTCAGGAACTATTTTAAAAGATTCAAGGTAAGATTCAACGTGAAACTTTTGAGAATAATTTTCGACAATAAACACACCAAGACCTCTCTTAAGATCTTCATCCCCAGTGTAATTGTTACTTTTTAACCAACTAAAAAATTCATGGTCTGACCAATCTTTCAAGTCATTAAAAAACAAATCCCTGTCACGCAACAACCCCTCCAAAGTATTCACCGAAATTTTAGATTTTGACGACAAGGAGTGAACTTTTTCATTCGAACCAAACAAGCCGGATTCGTCAGCATAATGCAATAAGGCAATAGTCAGCTCTCTTCTGGGGACGGAATACCAGCCCCGGCCACAGAGATAGTCAAATAAATTTCGTCCGAACTTCTCGTAATCCGGCGTCATCGATTCATCCTTTAACGCTACCAGGTTGCTGAAAATCTCAGGGGTCTGGTTCAGCAACAGAAGCTTTTTTCGCTAGTATTTGCCGCAATCTCATTTTAATTTTCGTTCAGCCAGCAGAAGTTCGGCCAATCGAAAATCAAATAGGGTGTCGATGTCGACCGAGCTTTCAGTCGCCATCGGGTAAGCGAAGGTTCCGTCAGCGATGAACGAACGGTTTTTCTCGAAAAAAGCTATTTCTGCCAAATAGATGGCGCCGTTGAGCCGAAAATAATCCGGCAAGGCCTGGCGGTTGACGTTCTGCAACTCGGGCCGCAGAAATTCCGTCATGCTGCCGTCCGCGGGCAGAGTGTTGGACCACCAAGGGTGATGGTCCGCCGGGCAGACCGAGACAATGGCGCAGGCATTCTTTGCGACAAAGAGCTCAACAGCCCGGTCGATGTCCTCGGCAGTCCGCAGTGGCGAGGTCGGCTGCAGCACAAGGACGAGGTCAAATCGCTCCCCTTGGTCTCGATACCAGTGTATGGAATGAAGGATCGCATCGATCCCCCTTGCCTCATCCGTCGCCAGGTCGGCTGGACGCATAAACGGCACATCCCCACCCCACTCCTTGGCGACCCGAGCAATCTCGGGACAATCGGTGGAAACAGTCAGGGCATCCACATAGCGTGACTGCTTTCCCGCCTCGATGCTCCAGGCAATGAGGGGCTTGCCGGCAAACTCCCGGATGTTCTTGCCAGGCAGCCCCTTACTCCCTCCCCGCGCAGGTGTAACAGCTAGAATTCGCCGCCCTTCATACATGAAAGACCCCTTCATAATCGCTATTGGCCTTTTCAAAATCACGGGGCTGGCCAATATCCATCCAGTATTCACGAATCGGAAACGAGCAGATCTTTTGCTTCGCGTGAATCAAATTCTGAAACAATTGGGGCATATCGAAAAATTGACCGGACGGGATAATGTCAAGGACTGATGGATTGAGAACATAAATCCCAGCGTTGACATAATATTGATGCGTTGGCTTTTCAACGATCGCCTGGATGGTTGCGCCTTCGGTATGCACAACCCCATAAGGCACTTGAAATTCGTATTCTCGCACACACATGGTCGCGCTTGCCCCTGCGAGCATGTGGTAATTAAGGAGATGATCAAAGTTGACATTGGTCAGCAGATCGCCGTTCATAACAATGATCGGTGCATCAATGTCCTTGGGTAGCATCCCTAGTGCGCCGGCAGTGCCAAGACGATTCTTTTCGTTCAGGTACCCTATGCGCACCCCCTGCTTGCTACCGTTGCCAAAGTAATCACGGATTTTTTCCGCTTGGTAATTGACGCTTAGGTAGAAATTACGGAAGCCGTAGCGAGAGAAACTTTCGATGATGGTCTCCAGAATTGGCTTCGAACCCACCGTCAGCATCGGCTTGGGGGTATCCACGGTCAGGGGGCGCAGCCGGGTTCCGAGACCGCCCGCCATCAGCACGATGGCGTTGGGCTTTTCAGTGACCCGCAGGTAGTCGTCGACGATCTCGATGCCGACCAGCCTACCGCTGTCGTCGACCATGGGCAGTTGTTTGACGCCCCGGGCCAGAGCCAGCTGCACCAAGTCTTCCTTGGGCTGGCTGAGATAGCCCTTGACTGGATTCGGATTGTAGAGACCGTCGATCGGGTCGTCCAGCCCCTTGCCTTTAAGAAAGCCGCGCCGGATGTCGCCGTCGGTGATGGTGCCGAGCAACAGGTTGTCCTCGACCACCAGGGCGATCTGCATATTCCCCGTGTCGATGGCTTCCAGCGCCTGGCGAATGGTGGCGTCGGGCCAAACGGTTAGTTTTTTCGCGCTTCTCATGACTATCCCCCGAGGCAGCTGGGCGGCAGATCGCCGAAGGCTTTTGTGCCCTGTTGGGTAAGCGGCATAATCGTCTTCGCTCTCGAGTCTTTTCGGCGGCCCTGGGTTTTTTCTTTAGGTTTTTCGTAAAAAACTTTATGCTTTGTAAAAGTCAGAACAATTCTGACAGATTTTTATTTTTGTTTCGGTCAGATTGTTCAAGTCCTTTCTCAGTTCACCGTATTTCTGGGAATAAAATAAATCATTCAGATTTTCATTTGAATTTAGGACGTTAGCGACTATTGCAGTGCCATTGAAGTCGTTGCAGCAGGGAACGACACTGCCATCCCATAGCAGCATATAGTAGTTATATATGTGTCTGCATGATTTGGTTTTTCTCAGAGTTTTCGGGATGTGCTTGAGTAGGTTGTTCCAGTTTTCAATGACAATATTTTCAGCGTTCAGTGAAGAAAATCTTTCAATAAGGTGATTTTCATCATTTATGCAGGGAAAGTCAATTTTTACTTGCTCTGCCAGACTTTTCACCATTCGTATGTACATGCACCAGTTTTCACTTAATATCCCACCCAGTTTTTTGTGACAAGCAAGGAAGATATTGTCTTCTTTTTTCCCATCATACAGAAAGTTGATTTGTGTAAAAATGTCACTTCTGTATTCTTTTTTGAAATGTTCAAGCTTCTCAAGCCCGTTAAATATTTTATTTAAATAACCATGAGGGGCACGTTTATATTTTGCTAAACTTATTTCATCAAAATAGTCAAGAGATAGAAATATTTTCTCAATCTTATTTTTAACAACATTTATAATAAATTTTTCTTCAGTTAACAGATATCCATTGGTTACAACGGAGACTGATTTAAATTTTTTGCACAAGGTGTCGACTATTTGTTCAAAATTGGGATGAAGTGCCGGCTCTCCGATCCCGCATATCATTATTTTCGTTTTTTCGTCCAATTCATTTTCTACTTTGTTTATGAGTTCCTCGGATATGAAGCCCTTTTCCCTGAATTCTTTGGCTGGATTAAGGCAAAACCAGCAAGACAAGTTGCAGTGTGACGTGAGCTCAAGATTGACAGATTTAAGTTTTGGTTTTTCTATGTCTGGCCAAGAGCAGATCATTTTTTCTCCTCAGACAGTGATGTAGGCAATGTTCGGGTCAAAATCGAACTTCCGAATAGCATAATTTCTCAGGGGGAGAAGTTCCTCAAGCATCGCCACGGTTTCCCCTGGCCAGAATTTGTTGTTGATTTCGTCGAAGGCGATGATGCCTCCCCTGGGTACACGGGGGAGCAGGTGCTGAAGGGCTACCTTGGTCGGCTCGTAGAGGTCGAAATCCAGAAAGAGCAGGGCGACCAAAAGATGCCGGTTTTCTTCGATATACTTCGGAATCGTCTCCAGGGCATCGCCCTTGACCAGTTCGACCTTCTCGAACTGGTCCAGAAAGCGGTTATTGTCATGTTCTGCAATACATTCCCGTAATTCCTCGAATATCTCGTCGTGCGACTTGAATCCGCCCGATTTGAGCTCCTTGTTCTCCTGGCGGGAAAAGGTGCTGGCATCCTTTTCATTGGTTCCGGGAAAGCCTTCGAACGTATCGAAGCCGATTACTCGTCGGTGCAGTGCGTAGGGCTCAAGGGCGCTGGAGAGCTTGGCCCAGGCCATCAAACCTCCGCCGTGGTGAACGCCACATTCGATAATCGAGCCTTTGACGTTTTTTATCTTGCGAAACAGTTCGTAACGCACCAGAAAACGTGAGAGCGCCTGCCGCTTGACATATTTTTCGAAGTTGTCGAGTTTGCTTGCAAGCGAAGCGTTGTATTTGAGAATGAGTTCAGACATAGGTACTCCCATAGTTCTGGCAACGTTTCAGTTCAATATTCTGGCCTATTGCAGCCTAATGTAAAGGCGTCAAAGCTGGAGGATTTCACCAAATCTCCTTCAACAGCGTGAAACTTTCCGCGTAACGGCACCCTGCGGTGGCACCCCGGTAGGTCGCTAGTGCCGTGACGGTGGCCAGAGAGCGGGGAAACGGATGTACACCGAGTTCGCTACGGAAGGTCTGCAGAATTTCCAGTTTTTCGTCGAAGTGGGGCGAGATGTCGACGAAGGTGTTCGGGACGAAGCTTTGGCCGGGAATCGCCGGGGCGAACTCCGTTTCGCTCAACGTTTCCATCATGTAGATGCGGCGCAGAGACGGCTGCCGGAAGGACTTGGTGCAGCTGAATGCCGCATCGAACAGGATGCGGTGGTCGCTGTGGACATCCTCGCGGAAGGGAAGAAAGAGGGTGTCCGGCGCTACCGCCTTTAGAATCGCGGCAATCCGTTCCACGATATTTCCAAGAGGGCGGGTTTCTACGCGGGCGGCCGGAAGCCCTAGCTTGTGAACCCCGGCGAAGCCGTACCGTTGTGCCACCGTATCGATTTCCTGCTGCCGTGATGAGACGAACTCGCGAGAGTAACCCTCCTCCTCGCTGACGGCGGTGGCGATCAGCCAGTGAAGTTCGCATCCCCGGTCTCTGAGCTTGAGCAGGGTCCCACCGCAGCCAAGGGTTTCGTCGTCGGGATGAACAGCAAGCACCAATACCTTATCCATCGGCAGACTCCAGCGGATCTTCCTTCTTGTAGAGCAGTCGACGGAAATCGACGGTTTTGATGATTTCAAACGCCCGGCGAGCGCTCTGCCCGTCGCCATAAATGTTTTTTATGCCCCGCAAACCGGAAATAAAACGGTTACTGGTAGCCGTTTCGATGGCGGCAAGAATTGCATCAAGCGTCGTATCGCAAAAAATCACGTTGGGATTGGCGCGACGACCCTGCTGACGCAGCCCGACGTTGATAACCGGCAGCGGTACGGAGGCCGATTCGAGAATTCCCGAGGACGAGTTGCCGATGAGAAAACGGCTGTTCTTATAAATAGAAAGGAAAGTGTCCCGGTCGAGGTTCTTGTAGAAGTAGAAAGCGGGATCATTCCGGTAACGCTCCAGTACCCCCAAGATGTTTTTGTTGCCGGGATCGGTATTGGGAGCGCTGACGAAGGTGCTGATCCCCTTGGATTTGAGGGCTTGCAGAATATTGTCGAAAATGAGGTGGCAGCATTCCTGCTCCTCTGCGACCGGGTGAAAGATCAGGGTGGCGAAGGCGTCGAATCCAGTGCGAATGCCGAGGATCTGCCGCAGATGTTCCGACGATTGGCAGAGGTGACCGACAAAGCGGTCGAGCGCGATGCTGCCGATGGTGAAGATGCGTTCAGGCGATTCACCCATGCGAACAAGCCGCTGCCGGTGTTCCTCAAGGCAAACCATATGGGCAGTGGCGAGTTTAGATGTGGCATGGCGCACTGGATTGTCGATGTGGCCATCCTGAACATGGTCGCCGCCGTAGAAATGAATCGTGGGGATTTCCAAAAAGCCACCGAGCAGGGCCCCCATGATGACATCCTCCCGGTCGCCGGCCAGCAGGATGATGTCTGGCCGATAACGAGCGACCGTGTCGAGGGCGTTTTGCAGGAAGAGGCTGGCCGTCTTCAGGCGCGACTTGCGCGAATTGGCGTCGATCAGCGTTTCGATGGCCAGCAGAATGTCAAATCCGTCCCGTTCGATCAACTCGACGCTCTGACCGTAGGTCGGCGAGAGATGGGCGCCGGAAACCAGGAGCTTGAACTCGATCTCCGGATCATCTGCGAGCAACCGGTAGAGACTGCTCATCAGATCGTAGTCGGAACGGATACTGGTGATGGCCAGGATTTTTTTCATCGGGGGACCATATTGTAGACACGCTGGTGATGGATGCCGGCGTTGCGACAGAATTCCTCGTCGATCGGCCGGTCCCCGAAATAAACCACTTCGGAGAGTGCATAATTCAGGTCCAGTCGTGCGAAAGCCGCAACGCTGGGTTTGTAAAAAGCCTTCCCCAGATCGCCGGTGAAAAGGGTGCGACTCGGCGGGAAAAAGGTTCCCAGCCCCAACGCCCACAATTTGTTGCGCTGCAGCGCCGATGCGCCATCACTAACGAGAAACACATCGAAGCGGCGCTGAAAATAGTTCAGTAGATGCCGGTTGCGGTCCGGCAGTTCCAGTTCGGGCTGAAAGCGGCGGAAAATCTCCAGCGCACCGGAAATGAAAGGTTCCAATTGGCCCTGATCGCGCCCGAAACGCCGGAAGGTCTCGTCGAAAATCCGGTTGTACGAACTCCCCTTTTCCAGCCAGCGATCCAGCATATAGCCAAAGGCTGGAGCAGAATCATCGAACAGCGGGGCACTGTCCTGCAGGATCGCCCGGTAGACCTGCCGGATGAAGACAAACTCGTCATAGAGGGTGCCGTCCAAATCAAAGCCGACACAGCGGATGCGATCCCAAGGGATGTCAGGGAATAAAGCATTCAGCATAGTAGCGGACCATCTTCAGGCCATAGCGTACCGGTTTGGGCGTGATGGGACGTCCCAAGATGAGGTTGTCGACTATTAAACGGACCCAGTTTTCCGTGGCGGCAAAACCCAAGGCCATCCCGCCGGCGATGCGGGGGTTGATCTCGATAAAAGAGAGCGTATCCCCCTCAACAAAACACTGGAAATTGATCGGCCCGGCAAATCGGGCGGCGCGCCCCATGGCGCGGACGTAATGGTCGATTCCGTCGTGGCGACAGACAATGCCGCGAGTCGATTTGCCATTCTGCACTCCGATACGCTTGCGCGGAACAATGTAGATCGGCTCCCCCTCGCGATCGAAGAAGGTATCCACCGTATACTCTTCCCCATGTGCGATTTCCTGGGAAATCATTCCCTCCATGCTGACGGAACCCTGCGGCATACAAACACCTTCGGCACCTCGCCCGAAGCGGGGCTTGACCAAGGGATGGTCCTGGTTCAGCGAGGTCTGCGGGCAGGGGACTTTGCATTCGGTGAAGAATCGGTAAGTCTCCCACTTGTCCTGGCAAATGTGTATCGTTTCCAATGGGGAAATGACGACATAGATTCCTTTCCGGGCAAACTGCTCCCGGCGCTCCGCCCACCCGACCATGGTTTCGTCGAAGGAGGGGATGACCATATCAATCATCCTCTCCACCAGCGCCTTCTCGATGGCAGCCCATAGGCCGGGATCGCTTTTTCGCGGCAGCACGATGAAGTCGTCGGCGAGACAGAAACCGGCATTCAGGGCGTCGATATCTGAACCGACCGCTTCATGGCCCGCTTCACGAATGGCCTGAATCAGGTAGGCGGCGACGAGGCTGCCGCTGGCTTCGGTCAAAATGCGCATGAAATCTCCATCGCTTTCAACCGCGATTTTCCAACACGATATGGTAACGGCTGTGGAAAGCCGGGCTAACTACCGAGGTCTTGCGGATCAGAAACGCTTCCTTGATGGTCCATTCTGCACCAACCAACTCCAATACTTTTCCCCAGTTGAAATAGGACTGGACCGTTCCCTGCTCATGGGCGGTTTCGACCAATTCTTCCCCACAGAATTCGGGGTAATGTTCCCGGTCGTCACCCGCCACCAAGTCAAGGTAAAAGAGCGCCCCTGGCTTGAGGCAACGGGCCGCCTCCCTCATCGCTGAAAGGGCAATGGCAAAAGGCATGCTATCGAGCACTCCGTGCGAGACGCAGAAGTCAAAGAAGCCATCGGCATAGGGCATCTCCGTGATACTGGCCTGACAAAGACGCTCGCTCAGATCGCCCTGCCCCTGGCGGGCGAAAATTTCTTTGGCCGTCCCGATGGCGACTCCGGAGAGGTCGATTCCGTAGGCTTCCAAGCCACATTCGTTTAGGTATTTCACATGGCGACCGATACCACACCCCAAGTCCAGAACCTTTGGCACCCACGACAGAGGGTGGACATCAACGAAAACATCTATGCCGACTCGCTTGCGGATGTACTTTGACGTGAAGCGAATCACCTCTTCGTGCGGGTAGAAGACGAAGTTGTCTTTATTGGCGTAGGAGTCATCCCATTCTTTTATTTTCAGGTCCACGGCTATTGTCCATCCCTTGGTCAGATAATTTCGTCCTGTGCGTAATCCCGGTCGGCCCTGGTGCCGACCAGGGTATCCCACAGCATGGGGCTCAACCCCTGCGCGGGGCGCTTGGTCGCAAGATTTTCCTCGCTGAAAGCCTCGCCCTTGCGAATGGCGCGGGCGGCGACAATGCTTTTGCGTGCTATGGGAATGTTTTTTACCTCGGAGGGACTGGGGCGCTTGCCCCCATCGCCGAGGGCTTGGGAAACATTGCTAATGGCGGTAACCATCGCCTTGAGTTCCTCCGGCTCCAGCGAGGCCTTATGATCTGGCCCGTCAAGGCTGCGGTCGAGGGTGAAATGCTTCTCGATGACGGTGGCGCCCAAGGCCACCGCCGCGATGGGGATCTCGATCCCCAGGGTGTGGTCCGAGTAGCCGACCGGTGTGCCGAAAGTCTTGCTCAGAGTCGCCATGGCACGCAGATTCACGTCCTCCATGGGCGTGGGATACTCCGTGTTGCAGTGCAGCAGGGTGATCTTGTCTTTTTTCGCTCCTGCGGCAATCAGCTCTTCGAGCGCGGCATCGACTTCCCCCAAATCAGCCATGCCCGTCGAAAGGATGATGCTTTTTCCCAGTCGCCCGATCCGGCGCAGGTAGGGAAGATTGGTGATTTCGCCTGAGGGAATCTTGAAGATCTCTAGGCCGAGGGCGTCAAGCAGATCGATGCTCTCCAGATCAAAGGGAGAAGAAAGAAAGAGGATGTCACACCGACGGCAGTGTTCCATCAGGTCGCGGTGAGCTTCAGCATCGAGCTCGAGCCTGCGAATCATGTCGAACTGTGACTCATCCTCCGCCGTGGTCGCTTTCTGGTACTCGGCTTTGGGGGCATCGCGGCGCACCAGGCTCTCGGTGCGAAAGGTCTGGAACTTGACGGCATCGGCTCCGGCTTCGGCGGCGGCATCCACCAGCTTTCTGGCCAGATCCATGCTGCCGTTATGGTTCACGCCCGCTTCGGCGATGATGAATACCCGAGAGTTCATTTCTTTCCCGTGTAGATGGTTTCGCAAGGCACGCTCTGCAAAACAACCACCCCGCCGCCGATAATGCAGTTGGCGCCGATATGGATGCCTTCGCGAGTGACGGTGTTGCTACCGACAAAGGTGGCTCCTGCAATCGCCGTACCACCATTGATGATCGAGGCAGTGGAAATGTGGCAGTGATCGCCGATGGCGGCGTCGTGTTCCAGCAGGCAGAATGTGTTGATGATGCAGTTGCTCCCGACCCGCGCTCCGGCATTGACCAGGGCGCCATGCATGATGATGGTGCCCTCTCCCACCCGGGCGTGGCGCGAGACATAGGCGCGGGGCGAAACAATGGTCGGCAGCTGAACCCCCAGCCCCTTCAGCCGACTAAAAAGTGCCATGCGCCGCGCCGGACTTTTAATCTGGCCGAGGGTGATCAGGAAAGATTGGTACTCTTCGGCAAGCCGGGGGAGATCGTCGTCGGTGCCGATGACCGGGTATCCCAGCACCTCCTGCCCCACCCTTTCCAGCAGATCGACAATGCCCGCAATGCGGTAGCACCCCTGCTGCTCGATGACATCGATGCAGGAATGACAGTGGCCGCCGCCTCCCACCAGAATGATCTCCGCTTGTTTCATGGCCGCACGCTGCTGGGGATATTCACCAAGCGCGCATGGAGATGCTCGGTGTTGGGGAGAGGGCCGCGTTGACAATCCTGGTACATGGCAAGCTGATGCATCGGTCGCCACAAGGGCCGGGTCATGATTTGCCGGTCATTGCTGTATTGCAAAAAGGCATCCCGTTCGTTTTCGTCACGCAAAAGCAGGGCGTTGAGCCAATAGTTTGACTTCGCACCCACCGGTTCGGTGAAAAACGGCACCTCCAACCCGGCGAAGTCCGCACGGTATTCCTCGGCCAGCCTTCGCTTGTCGGCGACGAAGGCACTCAATTGCTCCATCTGCGCCACGCCCAGGGCGGCGTTGAGATTGGGCAGGCGGAAATTGAAGCCGCATTCGTCATGCACGAACTCCCAGCGATGAGCGATTTTGGCGGTGGTCGTGAGATGCTTGGCACGCTGGGCCAGGTGAGGATCATCGGTCACCAGCATGCCGCCGCCGCCCGTGGTGACGATCTTGTTGCCGTTGAAACTGAAGACACCTAAGCGACCAAAAGTACCGGTGTGCTGATTGTTATAAAAACTACCAAGACTTTCCGCGGCATCCTCGACTACGGCAATGTCGAAGCGGGCACATATTGCCTGAATCTCATCTATGCGACAGGGGTGCCCGAGGGTATGCATGGGCACGCAGCCGACGATCGGCAATCCGGTCCTTCGGTTGAAAGTTTGCCCGCCCCTGCGCTCCGCGGAGTCCTCAAGAAAGCAAGCAAGGGCCTGGGGCGACATGCCGAGGGTATCAAGATCGACATCGACAAACACCGGCCGTGCGCCGGCATGAGATATGGCATTGGCAGTGGCGACGAAGGTCAGGGATTGGGTGATCACCTCGGCACCTGTCCGCGCGCCGATCAAACGCAGGGCGATGAACAAAGCCTGAGTGCCGTTGACGACGGCGACGGCATGGCGGCTGCCCGTGAAATCGGCCACCCGTCGTTCAAACTCGTCAACGTAGCGGCCAACGCTGGACACGAAGGTGGTGTCGATGCAGTCCAGAACATACGACTTTTCCTCGCCCGCGAAACAGGGCTCGTGCAGGGGGATGGGACCCGCCTTGGCAAACCTTTGCCGAATGTACTCCAGGATGGATTCAAACATTGTAGAGATGGCTCTTGTAGCGGGCGAGATTCTCAGGGCGCAAAAACCAGTCAATGGTCTTGGCGAGGCCCTCGCGCAGCGTGTGGGCGGGCGCAAAGCCCGTCAGTTCATGAATCAGCGCATTGTCGCACCAAAGCCGAAACACCTCGGATTGTTCCGGACGCAGCCTTTGCTCCTCCGTAAGAAACTCAACATCGCTACCCATGATCTCCCGAATCAGATTCAGCGTATCGCCGATGGAGATTTCAAAGTTGGAGCCGATGTTGACGGTTTTGCCGATGGCGGCATCGCACTGGGCCAGGGCGATGAACCCCTCGCAGGTGTCGGCCACGTAGTTGAAATCCCGGGTTGGCGTCACATCGCCGAGCTTGATGGTTTTCCGGCCGGAAGCGATCTGGGTGATGATGGTCGGGATCACGGCCCGCGCGGATTGGCGCGGCCCGTAAGTGTTGAACGGCCTGGCAATGGTCAGCGGCAGGCCAAAGGCATTGAAAAAGCTCATAGCCAGGGCGTCCGCGCCGATTTTGCTGGCGCTGTACGGAGATTGCGGCTGCAAGGGATGGTTCTCGTCGATGGGAACATACCGCGCCGTGCCGTAGACCTCGCTGGTCGAGGTGTGGATGACCCGCCGACAACCGTTATCGAGAGCCGCCTGACAGATGTTCAAGGTGCCGCGGATGTTGGTATCGACATAGCTGTCGGGAGCAACATAGGAATAGGGAATGGCAATGAGCGCGGCCAGATGAAAGACGATATCGACATCTTTCGTCAAGTGCTTGCAGAAGTGCGGGTCGCGCACATCGCCACTGACGATCTCGATTTCCTTCAGACAGGTCAAATCCTCAAGCCATCCCCATGAATTGAAGGAATTGTAGTAGCTCAAGGCCTTCACTTTAGCGCCGGATTGCACAAGTAGCTCGGTCAGATGCGAGCCGATGAAGCCATCGGCGCCGGTAACCAGAATTTTCATCCCTTGAAAAGACACTTGATTTCCTCGTCTCAGGTTAAACGACAGGCATTCCCTGGCTTGTCAAAAATCGCATCAAGCGACCCCGGCAAGCAGCTCCCGTGCCGCCCCATTCTCCGGATCCTGCTCCAGCACCATCTGAAACACCTGCCGCGCCGCATCCCCCGCGCCCATGCTCTGGTACAACTGCCCGAGCTTGAGCAACACACCAAAGTCCGAAGGGACTTTTTCGAGATAATCCACATAGAGATCCGCCGCCGCCTGATGCTGCCCCAGAAGACGCAGCAGATCGGCGTACTGGGGTTTATAGACGAACATGGCGTTGGCCAGACAATCCAAAGCCAATTGCGAGAATTCGACCTGCTGGATCTCGATGCCGACAAACGCAATACGCCTGAGCGCGTCTTCGGTCAGAGGGTCAAAGGTTTCGCCGACCAGCGCCTGGTAATGCTCCAGCGCTTCGGGATAGTCTCCTTGAAGCTCCGCGATGTAGCCTTCAACAAGGGCTTTGAGAAAGGGGGCGCGCTCCTGATCCACATGCAGGTCAAGAGCGCCGGCCAACTGCTCAAGCCCCGCCCGATCCTTGCTTTTGAAAAGCCGCAAAGCCTTGCCGCGCAACGGCGAAAGGCTGCGCTGATGCCGGGCCCGCTTGGCCTGAACGGTTTCGGAGGTGGTCATCATCACCTGGAATTCATCGTCCAGCGCCGAGACCAATTCCCGCTGCTGGGCGATGATTCTTTCGCTGTCCGGTGCGCGGTCGCGCCAGACCTGCAGCCTGCCGGGCTGACCGTCGCGGCGCCAGAGGGCGCTCATCTGCTCAAGAGGGAAATCCGCGACTTCTTCCCTCTCTCGTGCTTCCAGGCGCGTGAGCGCCTCGCCGACAAGGTCCAGCAAGCGCTCGGCACTGGCCTGATACGCCTCATAATATACCTCGGCGGTTTTCTCGATCTCCTTGTCGCTCCAGGCTTTTTGCTCATCCAGGCGGATAACCTTGAGAAAACTTCTGATCTCAAATTTTTTCACCAAGGGGATCAGCTCGGAGAAATTCTTGTTCAGATCGGCCTCAATCTTGTCCATGCGGCCTTTGAATTTGAAATCCGCCTTGCCGCCATGCTTGCCGAACAATCCTTTGTTGCAATACAGAGCCTCTCCGGCAAGCTCCTTGATCTTTTTCAACTGCTGCTTGACGCTTTCCAGCTCAGCGACCACCAGGTGGTAATGGGCAAGCCGCTGGTCCTTGCCGTCTTCAGGCAGAAATTCAAGAACTTTCGGCCACATCGGGCTTTCAAGAGGATCGATCAGGATCTCGGAAAGTTGCAGATGTTGAATATTGGCCATTCTGGCCGCACCCCGCGACGGATTGATCACGCAACAGCCGCGCTTTTCCGCGAACCCCGCCTGATAATTGAGAACCTCGATTGCCTTGAAATAGTCGGGCCCCGTCTCGGCGCGCCAGCCGCCATTGGTTTCGACGGTCAGGACGTTGTCCAGCTTGGGGCCGACGGCACTCTCGAAACTGCCGCTGGCGTGGGTCATACCGCTTTGGCTGTAGCAAAGATCCACCCCGGCCAAAACAACCTGGGAAAACCCCATTTCAACCGCCACCGACAGGGCGGTGTTGGTCACCGTGGGCCCGGCCCCGGAGAGATTGGTCGGATTGCTTGGCGTCGGCCAGGGAAAGCGGTCTCCGGCATACACCGAGCGTCCCCGCCATTGCCCGAGCAGTTTGGGCGACACATGATGGGAATGGACAAACAGCGCCCGATCCCAGAAGTGCAGCATTTCGCGGCTGACATCAAAGCTGACGTCGTGGGGGTCCACGGAAAAAACCAGATGCGGGGCAAGGCCGAATTCCAGTAGTCTGCGACTGATGCGGGAGACCGCCAGAATGGCGACCCTGTCCTTGTGTTCAAGTACCCAGGGCAGGATTTCATCGAGCGAGGGACCGCCACCGAGGATGACGGCGGTTTTCCCGGCGAAATGGCCCTTGAGGTGAATAGCGGGAATGCGGTTCTCCGCGAGATTTTCCAACTGGCGCAGCACGAAATCGCGCGAACCAAGGCTGCTGCGCGTCGACCATTCGATGGCCTGCAACTGCTCGCGCAGGTGATCGGACAATTCGCGATACTCGGGCACATTGGCATCCATGGCCGCAATCGAATCGAGCAGTTCGACCGCGCCCAGGAAGAGATAGTTCTGAAGCTGAAAGACCTTGGCTTGCTCCCATAACTGGTCCAGGGTCACCACGCGGATTTTATCCGGGAGATCTTCAAGCATTCCGGTGGACCTTATCACCTCAAGCACCTGGGGCAGTTCCACCAGAATGTAACGAGAGCCGTCAGGGAGTTTGGATTTGGTCAGATGAGACAGCAACATACCGGAATCGGTGCCGACCAGAATGAAGAGCCGCTCAGGTAAAAAAAGGCCTTCATCCAGGTACTTTTTATAGACTGCCGCCGAACCGATCCGGTCAAAGGCTGAGCGATTGACTTCGTAAAGATAGCGATCACCAAAGCGGTTCTGGATAAATTGCCCTAAGAATACTTGTTCAGACATCAGGCGTTTGCTCCTTTTCTCGCGGCCTGTCCTGAAAACTCTGGGACAAACTCGCCGTACTCCAACAGGTCGGCTAAATACAGGTAATCCTTGCGGGCCTGGGCCTGAAAAATTCTTTCAAGGACCCCATTTAACCGAACAATCTTTTGAGCTGGATAGTGGGCGAATAACCGCTCGAAAGCGTCGAGAAAACCGACAAAGTCTTCATTGGCCTGCCCTTCCATGCCGAGGCGAAAACCCAGGATTGCGCTGTTCAAGTACTTCCGACAGACTTCAAGATTCTTATCGCGCATCTATACCCACCCGCAATAATCGGCACCCCGAATCAGGGCACCTTCACGGCTTCCGTTCACAAACTGAACCTCGGGATGCCTCTCAATAAAAGCTTCCAGATCGCGGAGAAATCCGCGCATGGCCAGGCTTGTGGACACCCGGTTCCCATGGCCGTTGAGCACCCAGTGTTCCTGGCTCCCCGTCGGCATGTCCCTGCGTACCACGCACTCCGCTACATGGCTCACCGCGCCCGGGAAGGAAAAATCCGCCCCCAGGAGAATGATTTTTGCGGCGCCCATCTTGACGGCCAGATCGACGGCGGGATGAATGACGCTGCCCGAGGAAAACAGCCTTCCCCGCGGATGCCGCATGGCGAGATCATGGTAAAGCCCATGCTCCGAATAGGCGACAAGCCTTGGTCCGGGCCAATACTCAAGCACCTGGGGATGCACCACCGGAAAATAAATCAAGGGCGTCCTGGAAAAACCCGCCAGCTCTACATCCTGAAAAAACGGCAAAATCTTGGTTTCGTGCCCATCGACGACCACGACCGCATCGGGCTGGATGCCCGCCTTGGACAATGGCCTGAGCGCCGCATCGACGGCAATCAGGCAATAATCGGCACGCTTGAGCCGCAAGGGCTCAAAGTGCTGACTGAGGGTCGGACCTGCGCCCGCAACTACAATAGGCTTGATGGAACGAGAGGCAAAAAGCGATGCAACATCGTTATCCTTAAGCACAAAGCTTTCATTCTCCAAGAGTCGTTGGCGCAGTTTTGGATCATCGGCGCGATGCTTGCTGCCGATGAACGGCGTTGAGAGGGCAAGGACAACCAAATCCCTCAGGCGGGAGGCGTCATCCTCGGCAAGCTGCAAACTGGAGGGTAGAGCGGCAAAAGGAAAACGAAGATCAGGGAAGTTTTGTGCGCCCGCCAAACGAATCCGGGGATCTTTAAGCCAAGCCGTGTGGTCAAATTTTCGACACGCCTGCCTGATTATCCCATGATTCATAATGATGACATGGATATTTTTGAGCTGTGTTCTGGTCAGCAACTCCCGAGGCAAATCGCCCAGACCGATTCCGTAAACCCAGGCATGAGTGCTTTCCTCGGGAATCAGGTTCGCCTGCAACGCGGCCTCCCCCCCCGGTCGTAGCTGCTGGACAGATGAATTCCTTCGATCCGCATTGTCGCCTGCGGCCCATCCTGCACCAACTCGGCGCGCGGCTCGGCCGCCGCCGTCGCCAGGACCTGGGCGATGCCGGGCCAGCGCTGCTGGATGATGCTCAGGTTTTCGGTGAGGAAGGTGGCCATTCGGCAGTCTCCTGAATTTTTCTTCATGGAGTTTCTGCAAGCGCAGGGCCAAAAAAGTTATACAGGGGGATTTGGATGGGATCAGGGAGGAGAAAAGTCAAAATGAACGGTTTGTGGCCCGCTGATAGGAGATCTCTTTGAGATTCCGTCGCGAATTGCCACTGAAAGCTCTACCCTGCTTGGGGATGTCGGCCCTTCAGGGCCGATAGACCTCGTCGTGACTGCCGATGTGGACCGGGATGATCTCGCGATCCTGTAGAATAAATTCAAGGGTGATGCGGTAGCCGATGTTGATGGAAACAGAATGAAGATCGCTCAGGGCGCCTTTTAGCCGGTGCAGGCGCAAGGACGGGTGGAAAGGGTCAACTTCCAGAAGCCTGAGCGTCTTTTCGTATTGGGGCAGGAGTTCCGGGTGCTTGCGCAAAAACCGGGCGGCGCGCTTATTGTAGGAGGGGGTGTAGAGAATGCGAAAGCTCATCGGCCGTTTTTCCGCAGGCGCTCAATATGCGCCTCGACACTCTCCATAACGGCCTTGCCTTCGGCAACATCTCTGCGCGCCTGATGGAGCGCCGCTTCAAGCTCACAGACACGCAGGTTGTTGTAGGCTTCAAGATCCATGACCACATAGCGGTTTTTTCCGCGCACGGAAATAATCGCCTCATCGCTGTCGGCCAGAGCACTCTCAATGGACGCAACGCCGCGGGTCTTAAGCTCATTGGCGGTAATCGGTTTCATGGGTGTCATCCTTCATCGCTACGACAATCGCGCTGTCGATCATGCGGTGAAGAGTACCATAAACCACACCGACCGACAAGAAGGGGCCCCCGGCTTTTTGCTCGTCCAAAATCGGCTGACACCTCGCAACTTTGCCGCTTTGCTTCTGCAAACCCTCCGCTGCGCTCCGGCTGCGTCACAGGGGGAGGATTGAAAGCATCTGCGGTTCGCGTCGCGCTGGGCGATGATGTTCGGCGAAGGTCTTCCGGCAAGCCATCATCCGCCCAGGTCGCTCATTGCCGATCAGGTTCGAAATGATCAAGATAATCCATGCGCTGATGAAGGATGCCGATGACTTCGATACCTTGTTCTTGAATCGTATAAAAAATGAGGTGGCGGCCCTCGGGAAAACAGACATAGCCGGGTTTGAGGTCGGGACGCTGCTTACCAAGTCGAGGGTGCGCGGCGAGCCAGTCTAGGCGCGAGAGGAGGGCTCTTAGGTAGGAGTCCGCCTGCTTGATGCCCCAATTTCGAAAGGTGTGGAGCCAGATCTCCTCGAAATCGGCTTCGGCCGCTTGGCGAAGAACATACTTCGGATTCATTTGGCGTATTTGGCGTGCATTTTCTCAATAAACGCCTGGCCGCTGAAATCCTTGACCGGCGGACTGTCTTCACCGTCCTGCAATTTGGCCCTGAGCCATGCAAGCTTGGTTTCGTCCTCCTCCAGGCGCCGGAGCCCGGCGCGTACCGCCTCGCTGACGGATTGGAAACGACCTTGCGCAACCTGTTGCGCGACGAATTTCTCAAAATGCTCGCCGAGAACGACCGACGTATTTCTGGGCATGGAATCACCTCCGGGAACTGGTTGTTATATTTTAATACAGCATGGAAGAAAGAGAAAGGGCGATCATGCCGCTGCTCTTTTGATCGCAGATGATACCAAGAAAAATCGCAGGGTTGCGGCCCCGCGCGCCGCCCGGCTTTTTGCGCGTCCAAAAAGCTGGACAAAAAGGACGCCCCCGCCTCCTTGGCCGACCTGAGCCAGTCGGACGTGATGGGCTTCATGACAGCTCGACCCCTTCTCTGAGGATACGCCGAACAAACATGCTGCCGCTGGCCTTTAGGGATTCGATCTCTGGGCGAGTGTAGACGAGGAGGTCGATGGGATGTTTTTTCTCGATGTCGCGAATCGCCCGGCTGACTTGCAGGTAATTGGCGCTGCGTTGGCGAAAGGTGCTCGGCATGACATCCTGGCCGAGAATGACGAGCAGGTCGATATCACTGTCGGATTCAGCCGCACCGGTTGCCTGGGAGCCAAAGAGAAGAATTTTGTCAATTTTCCCGATGGACTTGATGCGTTCCACGAGATCTTTTTTGATGTCTTCGGTCAGCATGGATTCCCCTTATCAGCCCATATCCCGTGGTGCTCTGAGAAGCGCCTCCTGCCCCCCTGCCGAATGCAAACTTTCATCAATTGCTTGGTCATATTACCCTTTGGTAAAATCCGAATGCAAGTTCACCGAGGCGATTTCCTCGACAACCAGGCTATCCTCATATTGAGGGTCTTTTTCAATTTTTTCCTGCCGCCCCGCATGAAAACCAGCCTCAATAAACAAAAACGCACCCGCAAAGGGGTGCGTTTAGAGGCGATCACGTCTGAAACCCTGTTCAGGCAGCCGGCAAAGGCGTGCGGGTCTGCCAGTTGGTTTTTTCGAGGATGACCTGCAGGGCGCGGTTGGTTCTGGGCGCGAAAAGGATGGGCGCGGCGAGATTGAGGGTGATCCTGCGGTCGGGGGGCACCGTCACCACCGCCAGCACCAGGCATTCATCTTCTTCGCCGAGGCCGAGTTTGCGCCGCTCGCCGGCATCGGGGGCGACGGCGTAGTCGAGAAAAAAGCCGCAGGGGTCGGTAAGCACGAAGGCCAGGGCCGGGTCGTCGACGCTCTGAATCCAGAACAGCGGGCCGGGCTTGGTCTGGGGCATGACCACGAACTCGCGCAAGTGACCGAAGCCGATGAGCCCTTCGGGAAAGCACAGGGTGGTGGCCGGGTCGTAGTCGATGTCGCCGAAGCGTGTGCCGACGATGGTTTTCATTTCGGCTTCCTGCCCTGCAAACTCTCGCTCAAGGCATCCAGATCGGACGGGTTCCACTGTGCGGCCTCCTGGTTTTCACGGCAGATGCGCTCGAAGATTTCCTGCCGGTAGATTTTCTTGTCGGCGGGGGCCTCGATGCCGATGCGGATCGCGCCCCCCTTCATTTCGACCACGGTGATACGAATGTCGTCACCGATCATGATGCCTTCGCCGGCCTTGCGGGTGAGTACCAGCATGTTGTCGCCCTCCCTGGCTGAAATGTGCTGCTGCCCGTCCTGGGCTGCAAAAAGCGTGCGCGATTTGTAACTCTTCAGCTCAGGGGCTCGCGGTGTCCATGGCGAAGGTGTCNNCGCCGGTCAAGCCCCAGGGAAGGGTTTATGCGGCCTTCGCCATGGATGCCGCCAGCCCCTCGCGGACCGGGGTGAACAGTGACCGCGATTTTAGCGCATGTAATCGAGAATCGAAAGCTTCGACACCCGCGAGGTGATGTCGAGCGCCGCCTTGAAGGCGGTCTCCTGCATGGTCATGTTGGTGATGGTCTCGACGATGTCGGCATCCTCGTAGCGCGAGAGCATGGCTTTCATGTCGATGCGCATGTCTTCCATGTTGAGCTGGGCGCTCTCCACCCGCTGCGCCAGATTGCCCGCCTGCGCACGCTGGGTGCGGGCCATGTCGGCGGCGCGGTCGAGATTGTCCATTTCGGCCAGGGCTGCGGCCGAATCGCCGGCGGCGAGCGCGGCGGTCATATCGTCGAAGAGCTGCCACATGTCCTTGCCGGTGCCGGGGTCGCCGAAGACTTCGGGACCGGTCAGGTTGACCTTGACCTTTTCGCCGGGGCCGACTTCGAGCTCGATGGCGCTGGCGTCGCCCTCGAACTCTCCGGGAGTTCCGGTGGGATAGGGGCGCACATCTTCCTTGTAGCCGGAAAAAAGGTATTTGCCATCGACGTTGGCGTTGGCTAGCGCGAGCAGCTCGTCTTTCATCAACTGCACCTGCTGGCCCAGGGTCGCCAGATCTTCCTGCGACAGGGTGCCATTGCCGGCGTAGACCAGGGTCTCCTTGGCCCGCACCATGATGTTTTCGACCCGCTCCATGTGGGTGTCGAGGATATCGAGGCGATCGGCGGCGGTGCCCATGGTGCGCAGAAAGCGGTCGGAGGCGCGGATCTGGCCGCGGGCGTCGAGCACCGGCCGGATCGCCGACGGGTCGTCGGAGGGTTTGGTCATCCGCTTGCCGGTGGCCGCCTGCACCCGCAGATCTTCCAGCCGCGTCGAGGACTGGGTCAGATTGGAGAGCAGACTGCGATAGGTGGTGGTCAGAGTGGCGCGCATGGCTTACCTCTTGAGATTAAGCAGTGATTCCATCAGTTCGTCGACCGTGGCGAGAAATTTAGCCGAGGCTTCGAATCCCTTCTGGTACTGGATCAGATCGATCATCTCTTCTTCCAGCGATACGCCGACGGTGGCGTCGCGCAGATTCTTGATCTGCACCATGGCGTCGTCGAGACCCTGGGCGGTGGTCGCCGACCGGCTGGCCTCGATCCCCACCTTGCTGGTGATTTTCGAAAAATAGCCGACGAAGGAATCGCTGCCGTCCATCACGGTCAGGTCGTCGGCCAGCGCCGCCAGGTCAAGGGCGTTGCGGTTGTCGCCGATGGCCGGGTCGCCGGGGGTGCCGCTTTGTCCCGCGGCCACCAGGCGGGTGTCGTCAAAAGCCACCGCCAGGGCCTTGGCGAAGCCAGCCTTGGGCGCCGCGGGATCGGACGGAGCCAGGGGCGTGGCGTTGAAAAAGTCGAGCCCCGCATCGCCGTTGAGATCAACGCCGGCCGTGTGCCGCTGGTTGACTTCGTAGGCCAGGCTGTAGGCCAGATGATCGAGTTCGTCCAGGCGCTCCGGGATGAACTGGTCGCGCACGTCCATCAGCCCGCGGAACTCGCCGCCGACCATGGTGCCGCTCAGTTTGGTGGTGGAGTTCGGTCCGGTGCGAAGCACCAGCTGCAGATTGAGGTTGCTGTCGAGTTCGGGCTCAAGGGTCATCGCCTGGGTGTCCTGCACCAGGGGTTGCCCGCCGGGCAGCTGCAACGAAACCTTGCCGTTTTCCTCGTAATAGGTGACGCCGAACTGGCGCGACACCTCTTCCACGAGCAGGTCGCGGCGGTCGCGGTCGGTGTTGGCCGACTGCCCGGAAATTTCCACGGTGGAGATGCGCAGGTTGAGATCGGCGATCTCCTGCAGCACCGGGTTGATCGCGGTGAGCTTCGATTCGATCGAGGCGTTGATGTTGCGCTGGGTGCTGGTGAGGCTGGTGACCGCGTCCTCAAAGGAGCGCGCCAGCAGATCGCCGCGCTGCAGGACGATCTGGCGCTCGGTCTGGCCGCTGGGGTTGGAGGAAAGCTCCTTCCACGAATCGAAGAAGCGATCGATCTCGGTGGCCAGGTTGTTCTCGGCTACACTGAAGATGCGCTCGAGTTCGGCCATGGGCGCGGAGCGAGCGGTTTCTTCGCCCAGACTGCCGCTTTTGTCGTGAATCTGGCGGGTCAGAAAAACGTCGTGCTCGCGCGCGATATTCTGAATGTTGACCCCCTGGCCGATGAAAAAACCGCGCAGCTCCAGGGATGGCACCGGCTGAAACACCGCCTTCTGGCGCGAATAGCCCGGGGTGTTGACATTGGCGATATTGTTGCCGGCAATCTCCACCGCTTTCTGGCTGGTGCGCAGGCTGGTCTTGCCGGCGTTAAGGGCGCTGAGAAGTCCGGACATGGCTTAGACCCTCCCCGACAGGAGCTTGCCGCCCTGGGGCGAGCGGGTGAAAGCACCGGCGGCGCCGTAGCCCGGCGGGGGGACCTGTTTTTCGAAAAAAGCGACGGTATCGCGCACCAGATTCAGGCCGGTCCAGAACAAAAAGGCATTGCGCCGGTTTTCCCGGCGGATCGCCTGGAGCAGCTCTTCACAGTCGGGCTCGACGGTGGCGACCCCATGGAGGGTCGCGAACAATCCCTCTTTTTTCCGGGCGGCGGCAGTGAGCCCCGGCATATCGAGATTCTTGGCGGCCTCGCGCTCTTCGGCAATGGCCCGCAGCAGATGTTCCAGTTGCTCGCGCGTTGCCATGCTAGCCATTTTTGCCATCCTCCGCGATGAACTTCAGCAGACTTTCGGCCACCTTCTCCAGGTTGGGCCGGTAGGTGCCGCTGGCAATCTGCGCCTTGAGCGCGGCCACCTTCTCGGTCCGCTGGGCATCGGCCGGGGCCGATGATTCCTTCGCCTTGTCAAGGCCCTGCAGCACGGACGAAAAATCGACCTTGTCGACCGGGCGTCCCGGGGCGGGCTTGACACTGCCGGCTTTTTGATTCCCCTGGGTCTTGGCCGGCGGCGGCATCATCTGCGGGCCGAAAATCTTCTTGATGGACATAGCATTCTCCCTTTTGTTTACCCTCAAACCACTTATCGGCGTCAGGCGAATAAACTTTAGAGAGAATATTATCGATCATTGGAGTGCCAATTTGCCGACCCGGTCCCAGCTCACCCGCCCATCGTAGAGCATGAAGGAGATGCCGTAGAGGTTGCGCCCTGCCAGATCCAACTGCTCCACCGG
>NPIF01000388.1_pt1 | contig 97768 bp, 72 predicted proteins | sample 8637461 | NCBI WGS metagenome assembly NPIF01 (sample SAMN07420641, study PRJNA396082) | bioreactor metagenome | isolation source: sample BR12 brine-fed electro-methanogenic bioreactor BR | place: Japan: Kochi | collected 2016-12-09 | reverse complement strand
GCGCCCGCGCCAACGCGGTTTTCGCCCCCAACCGCGCGCAAAAAAAATGAAAAAACGAAGCCATTTTGAAGTGTATACGCAATTACCCAACCAGCCCAGCCGCGCCAGGCCGACCGGCGCCCCACGCCGGCCGGCGAGCGTTTGGCGCCGTTCAGACGACGGCTTCGGCCCGCCCTCCAGGGTCCGATGGGCCGGGGCAGGAAATGCCGGCTGGATGGCCGGCCCCGCAGGTTGGAGGAGCCGCTCCCAGACCCGGCGGAACAGCGCCCCCAAGGTGGTGATCCCGGACGTGGGAAACCGCCCCCACAAGGCGGTGATCCCGGATGTGGAGAAACCGCACCCCCAAGGTGGTCAGCCGGTCTGGCCTGGACGCCAGGGTTTTGACCTTGGCGCCATGAAACATGGGCCCTGCGGCGTCGAGCATGCTGGGCGCGGCGTCGCGCTTGGTGACCGCCACGTCCAGCTTGGTGACCGCGTCGTCGAGTTTGGGCATTGCGACCTTGAGCCTGAGCATGCCGCCCGCGTCCTCGGCCGTCATGCCCTGATCCTTGGCCGTCATGCCCGCGTCCCTGGACATGATGCCCTGATCCTTGGCCGTCATGCCCTGGTCCTTGGCCGTCGTGCCCTGGACCCTGGGCGTGGTGCCCGGACCTTTGCCGGGGCGCGCTCCAACTTGGCACAGCGCCGGGAGGGTTGGACGGATTCGGCAATGAGGTATCATTCGATGCGTAAGGAGGGCCAATGGCCACGCTGTTCATCTGTCAGGGCATGACCAAGGCATTCGGCGCCCGAGTGCTCTTTGAGGGGCTCTCGCTCGGCGTGGCCGACGATGAGCGCGTGGGCTTCATCGGACCCAACGGCGCCGGCAAGTCCACCTTCATGAAGATCCTCGCCGGCCAAGAACACGCCGATACCGGCGAAATCAGCCGGCGGCGCGGCGTGCGGATCACCTATCTGCCCCAGTCCGACCGCTTTCCCGCCGGCGCGACCGTCGAGGCCGTCCTGCGCGACGCCCTGGCCGACAACTACCCCGACGAGCACGACCGGGCGACGCAGGTCAACATCGCCATGACCCGCTACGGATTCGACGACCGCCCCGGCGCCGTGGCCGAACTGTCCGGCGGCTGGCGCAAGCGGCTCGCGCTGGTGCGGGCCCTGCTCACCGAGCCCGACTTGCTGCTCCTGGATGAGCCGACCAACCACCTGGATATTTCGGGCATTCGCTGGCTCGAGGAGGTACTGCTGCGGGCGCCCTTCGCCTTCATGGTCGTCAGCCACGATCGCTACTTCCTCGAGCGCGTGACCAACCGCGTCATCGAGCTGAATCCCGCGTATCCGGACGGCTACTTCAGCGCCGGCGGCGCTTACAGCGTCTTCCTGGAGAAGCGCGCCGAGTTCCTTGAGGCCCAGCAGGCTCAGCAAACCACCTTGGCCAACCTCGTTCGCCGCGAAGTTGCGTTTCTACGCTCCCACGCCAAGGCTCGGCGGTCGAAATCCAAGTCGCGCATCGACAACGCCTATCGCCTCCAGGACGACCTGCGCGAGCTTCAGCGGCGCAACGCCCAGGGGGCGGCGGCCGGCATCGACTTCGAGGCCAGCGGCCGCAAGAGCCGTAAGCTGCTCGAGGCCAAGGGCATCGGCAAGTCGATGGGCGGCAAGCCGCTTTTCGACGATCTGTCGATCCTGCTCTCGCCGGGCACGCGCCTGGGACTGCTCGGGGACAACGGCAGCGGCAAGACCACGTTGATCCGGGTGCTCACCGGCGATCTCCTGCCGGATCGAGGCGTCATCCAGCGGGCCGAGGACCTCCGCGTGGTGATCTTCGATCAGCAGCGCGCCCAACTGCCCCAGGCGGCGCCGCTGCGGCGGGCCCTGGCGGCCGAGGCCGATACCATCGAGTTTCGCGGCCAGCAGGTGCACGTGACCGCGTGGGCGAAGCGTTTTCTGTTCCGCGTTGATCAACTCGATCTCCCGGTTGGAGAACTCTCGGGCGGTGAGCAGGCGCGCATCCTGATGGCCCGGTTGATGCTCCAGCCGGCGGATGTGCTCGTGCTTGACGAGCCGACCAACGATCTCGACATCGCCTCGCTGGACGTGCTGGAAGAGAGCCTGATGGATTTCCCCGGAGCGGTGGTGCTGGTGACGCACGACCGCTTCATGCTGGACCGCATCTGCACCGAAGTGGTCGGTCTGGATGGCGACGGCGGGTCCGACCGGTACGGCGATTGCGCGCAGTGGCTGGCGGCCATGGATCGCCGCCGCGCGATGCAGGCGGAGGAGGCCGAAACCGCAAGGGGACGCAATGGCTCGGGGGCTGCGCCAGATCGAAAAGCATCAAAGCCGCCCGAGCGTAAGAAGATGACCGCCAGCGAGCAGTCGGAGTTGAAGGAGATGGAGGACACCATCCACGCGGCCGAGGCGGAAGTGGAGCGTTGCCGCGCGGCCACGGAGGATCCCGCCATCGCGGCCGACCACGTTGAACTTCAGAAGCGCTGGCAGGCCATGGAGGCCGCCCAGGCCGAGGTGGAGCGGCTGTATGCCCGCTGGGAGGAACTCGAGGCCAAAGCGGCGGGTTAAGAAGGGTGCCACATACGTAGGATGCAGTGTTACTGTATTTCCTGCTCATCAGACCGTCGTCCGCAGGAGGGGATGCTCATGTCCGAAGTTGCCAGGTATCTTGACCTGACACCTGACGGAGGAAGAATTTATCGGCCAGCCGGCGCAGTGTGGCGCAGGTGGGTGCAGCAGCGGGATCATCCCATGTCGCCGGCACCCGATGCTGTCTTCCAACGGGGTGGTTTCGGCCGAAAGGACTTACAGGAACGAAAGTTGTGAATCGCCGCTTCACTTTCGGCCGATTAAATACTAAACTGTTTTGTAGTTAACGGCTCGCCCGCGAACAGGCTAGGCCGAGTCGACCGACCCCAACGCATGACAGCCTGGATTCAACGGCCGTGACCCACGGAGCGTTCAGAGGCCCGGACATGCCGACCTTCGCCAATAAAGATCTCGCCGAGCTGGGCCATCAGTTGCTGATGTCGCCCAAGCATAAGCGCCTTGCGCAGATTCAGGGCATTGATACGCTCCTGGGGCTGGTCGAGTCGGATCGTGCCTACCCGTACGACATGGTCTGCTATCACATCACCGGGTATCGCAACCGCCGCCAGATGGAGCGGCCCCCGATTTCTGGCAACGTGCTGATCGGTGATCTGGTCACCCTGGCAGAGCACCTTACCCGCAAGAATGCCATCCCGCACAGTGATATAGACGCGGCCACCCTGACCTTCGAGGAGCTGGCCGAGAGTCTGAACGTCAGCACCAAGACGATTCGTCGTTGGCGTCGTCGGGGGCTGATGGGTTTTCGGGCCGCCGGGGATGATGGTGTTGCCCGGCTGATCTACTTCCAGGGCACGGTGGATCGCTTCGTCGAGCGCAACCAGGCTTTGGTGGAGCGCGGCGCGTCATTCCGGCAACTCACCGCGGCCGAGAAGCGACAGATCGTACAACTCGCCCGCGAACTGCTCAGCAAGAAGCGCTTGAAGCTGCACGTGGCTGCCCGGAAGATTTCCGAGCAGACCGGCCGAGCGGTGGAGACCATTCGCTACACCCTGCGACGTTATGACGAGGCCCATCCGGACAAGGCCCTGTTCAGCGGCAACGGCCTGCCGGCCGCGTCGGAGGCGCATCGGCAGATCTGGCGTGCCGTGCAGCATGGCGAAAGCCTTGCTTCTGTCGCCTTGGCGTTGGACATCACGGAAGCGGAAGCGGCGAGAGCCTTGCGGGAAATGACCGCGCGCCGGCTGAAGGCGGATCCGCCGGCGTACATGCCCAATGATCTTTTTGCCGCGCCCAACGCCGACGCCCTCATTCTTGAGATTCCCCGACCACCGGCCGACCTGACCGCGAAAGTCCGTCCGCCGCGCGATCTACCGGCGTATCTGCGGAGCCTGTACAGCGTGCCGTTGATGACGGCCGATCAGGAGCAGGACGCGTTTCGACGGTACAACTACCTTAAATACAAAGCGGCGGAGGCGATTGCCGGGCTGGACGTGTGCGCTGTCACCCAGGGGGAACTCGATTTCATTGCTGAACTCACCGAGCAGTACGAGGCCATTCGGCAGGAGATCGTGGCCGCCAACCTGCGATTGGTGGTGAGCATTGCCAAGCGTCACGTGGGCTGGTCGCCGCGCTTCTTCGAGGTGATCTCCGACGGCAACATGTCGCTCATGCGGGCCGTCGAGAAATTCGATTATGCCCGGGGCTTCAAGTTCAGCACCTACGCCTCGTGGGCGATCATGAAGAATTACGCCCGCACCGTGCCCGAGGAGCACTACCATTTCAGCCGTTACGTCACCGGCCAGGAAGAGCTGATCGACGCGACGGCCGACCATCGCGCGCCGCAGGAAACCAACCTGGACGACCAGCACCTGGCCGAGGCCTTGCGCTCCTCGATGAGCGACCTGACCGATCGGGAACGCACCATCGTCATCGAGCACTTCGGGCTGTTCGGTCGCCAGGAAACCGCCACGCTCGAGCAGTTGGGGCAGACCTTCGGCGTGACCAAGGAGCGGGTCCGGCAGATCGAACGGCGGGCCATCGCCAAGATCAAGGACTCGCTGTCGCCCGCCATCGCGGATCTGCTGCCCGGCTGATGCCCCCTCGTCATACCGCTGTTTAGACTCGCAAGACGACCTGCGCCTGTTTTGAGTTGCCGTCCACACGCGGTCTGCGGCGTGGCGGGCGTCGACAGGCTGCGGACTGGCGCATTATCGGGCGTCGGACAGGTCGCGGAGGGCGCCTATCGATCCTAAACCGAACCGCGCGATGCGTCGATGACTAGTCCGGATACGGGCTGCAACTGGCCCGCGGCGAGCCGTGTACGGAACGCGAGGGTGGTATGCAACTACAGACCCAGGACAAGAAGGCGATTGTCAACAAGGCCCTGGCGGCCATTGGTGAAATCGCAACGCTTCCCGAGATCACTGTCAAGATCATCGAGGTGGTGGAAGACCCGAAAGGGACCGCCCGCGACCTGCACGAGGTGATCAAGAAGGACCCGGCGTTGTCCGCGAAGGTGCTGAAGGTGGTCAATTCCGCGTTTTACGGGTTGCCGGGCCAAGTGGCGAGCGTGGACCGAGCGATCGTGCTGCTGGGACTTTCGGCGGTGAAGAACATCGCGATCGCGGCGAGCATCTCGCGCATGTTCAAAACAGGCTCCAAGAACGACACGTTCGACCCGCGGGAACTGTGGCGGCACAGCCTGGCGGTGGGCGTGGCGGCCAAGAAGATCGCCCACGTCGCCGGTGATCTTGCCGGCCACGACGAGATGTTTCTTGCCGGTCTGATTCACGACCTGGGGCTGCTCATGGAGCGCCAGGCGTTTCCCGACCAACTCAACGAGGTTGTCCGCCGCAAGCTGGCGGGCGAAGGCCGCTTCCTGGAGTTGGAAGAGAAGGTGATCGGGGCCACGCATCAGGACTTCGGCGATGGGCTGACCACCAAATGGAAATTCCCGCGGCATCTGCGGGCGGCGGTCGGCTTCCACCACAATCCAGATGAGTTGAGTGCCGAGCTCCAGCGGGTCGGCATGATCATCCACTGCGCCGACACGCTGTGCTGCCAGGAGCAGTATGGCTTCCACCTGACCGGCGACGATCAGGAATTCACCGAGGAACTGCTCGGCGCGATCGGGATCTCGGTAGAGCAACTCGTCGAGGTGCGCGACAACATGGGCCCGGACCTCGAGGAAGCCCACGCCCTGCTGGGTTCGCCGAGCTGACAGTCCCTCCAGCGGTTTCGACAAAACCGCCAAACGCACCGGCAATCGGCACGTCAACCCGCGGCTCGTTCAGTTTTCTCACTATCCGTAGAAGAATGGCTTGTGGGCTTGCGTGCCCCGGCGTGCGGGCCTTTGTTCGCTTAGATCCCTGCGGTTGCTGCTGGGCAGCATGCGGGGCGCAACACAGGCTCGCTATGCACCGTCATGAACTGGGCGGGGACCGGGGAGGTTTGCTTGCGCTCAGGGGCGCGTTGCCGCTTGGGCAGGCATCCGTGTGGGCCGGAGCCGGCGCTCAGGAAGTGCGCCCAGCCTGCGGAGTGCATTTCAATCGGGGAGGATGGCGGCGACCTGTTCGCGTTCGAGGACCTGGAGGATCTCGATCAATTGGCTGTTGTCGATGATGCCGTAGCGCACCATCACGATGCCCAGGAGCATGTGGGGATGTCCCCGATCCTTGAGGTCCTTCTGGATCGTTACGGCGCGATCGACGTCGCCGCGGCTGCAATAGCCGAGTTCGACCGCGAAATCGCCGAAGCGCTTGAGTTCGGGCATGGCGGCGCCTCCTTCTGATGCCGGGCGGGACCGAGACGCGATGGTCAATCCATCGCCTCCCCGATGGGGATATCGGTGGTTCGCGGGATGCACTTGGGCTATGGGCCGTCGTTGCTCATTGCCAAGCGTTCAGTCAGAAATGATCGGCAAACAAGGGGTCGAAAAACGCCGATGTCGCTGGTAGTGGTCCCAGTCCGAGCGTGTGTCTCGGCAGGGGGCAGCAGGGCTTCGGGACATTGCCATGCCCATATTCGTACGATGCGCCGATCTGCGGCCGGGGATGCGACTGGCCGAACCGTTGATGTCCGGCGGGCGGGTGCTTTTTTCCAGCGGTCGCGAACTGACGGACGCCGACGTGACCAGTCTGCAACGTCGGTTTCCCCAAGCGAACCTGCGGATCGGCGACCCGGTACTCGAGAGCCTGGTGGATTTCGAGGACGATTCCCGCGAGCGGGCGGTCGCGACGACGGTGCAGCAGAAGATCAGCGGCTCGATGGCAAGCGTGGTGGAGCGTTACACCGGTCGGGCTTCGCTGGTGGACGTGGGCGTGCAGGCGGTGCACGCCTGTGTGCTGGAGGTATTGGAATTCCTTAAGGCCAACCCCGTGTCGGCGGCGTTGCTCACCCGGAGTCTCGATGCGGAAACGTATCTCGCTCAGCACGCCGGCAGCGTGTTTTATCTCAGTACGCTTCTGGGTTCGGTCGTGCGGGAGTACGTCGCCCGGGAGCGGCAGCGGCAGAGCATCGCGGGGTCATTGCAGCAGAACCACGTGCTCGATTTGGTGCCACTGGGCCTGGGCGCGATGTTCGCAGACGTGGGCATGGTGCCGCTCAAGCATTTGCTGACGGAAAATCGCCCCCTGACGCCGGAAGAGCGGGACGCCATTCGCCAGCATCCCATTGCGGGGGCGAACATGTTGGCGAGCAATTTCTCGCCGCTGGCCAAGATGGTCGTGCGGACCCATCACGAAAACTACGATGGCACCGGCTATCCCGACGGACTGGAACGGCGCAAGCTGCACATTTTCAGCCGCTTGGTGCGCATCGCGGATGCGTTCGACGCGGCCACAGCAAGCAACGTTTTCCGGGAAGCGAAATCACCGGTTCGGGTTTTGTGGGAAATGAGCCAGGGCCCGTTCCGCCGGTTTTATGATCCGGCGTTGATGAAAGTTTTCGCCAACCTGATCCAACCTTTTCCGATCGGAGCGAAGCTGCGGATGCTGGATGGCCGGCAGGCCGTGGTGGTGCGCTACAATCGGACAAACTCGTTCGAGCCGTTCGTGCTTATCGCGTTCGACGCGGAGGGCAAGCGGCTTCCGGACGAGCAACTCACCGGTCCGTTCCAGTTGAACGAGAATCACGACCTGCGGGTAGCCGCTTTCGGTGACGAAGACCTCGGGTACCTGTACCAAAGCAAGGCGCGAGAAGCTCCGCCGCCGCCCAGCGAGTGGGAGACCATGCTGGCCGCCAGCTTTCCATAGCCGGAGGGGGCCAGGGCCCGGCTCGGACTATTCGCCCTGGGCAAGCAGGGCCGCAAGCAGTGGCCGCTCGTGGGCCCGGGCGAAGTCCAACGCGGATTTCCCCTCGTCATTGCGCAAATCCACCGCCGCGCCCGCGTCGATGAGCACGCGAGCGACCTCGACCAGCATCTGATCGACATCCCGATGGCCATGTTCGACGGCCGCGAGCGTGATGAGCGGGGTGGCCTGGTGGCTGTCGCGGGCATTGACGTTGGCGCCAGCCTCGATGAGAACGCGGGCAGCGTCCTTGCGGAAGCGGGCCGCGGCGCTATGCAGTGGGGTGACGCCATCTTTGTCGGCCGCGTTCACATCGGCTTGGGCCGCGACGAGCTGCTCGATCACGTTCTGGTGGTTGCCCACGGCCGCCCAGTGGAGCGGGGTGCGCTGTTGGGTGTCCTGGGCATCGACCGCGGCGCCGGCGTCGAGGAGGAGCCGGGCGGATGCGTTGCGTCCCTTGGCGGCGGCCACATGGAGCGGGGTGCGTTCGTCGGCATCACGGGCGGTCACGTCGGCTCCGCCCGCGAGAAGCGCCGCGACCGTTGCCTCGCGCCGGGCGACCTCGGATTTGAAGTTCAGCCCCATGAAGACGGCCACGTGGAGAGACGTTTCGCCGCGCTGGTTGGACACGTTGACCTTGGCCTGGTTGTCGATCAGGAGCTTGACCGCGGAGGCGCGCAGGGTACGTGCGGCCGTGTGCAGCGCGGTGTCGCCAGCCGCGTCCTGGGCGTTGACCTTGGCGCCTTTCTGGAGCAGCAGGGCAAGGGCGGGCGCGGGATCCCGGGCGAGGGCAGCGAGGTGCAGAGGGGTCTGCTCGGCCTGAGTGCGGGCCTCGATGAGCTGCGGATCTTCCGACAGCAGCGCCCGCAGTTGGTCGAGGTTGCCCGTTTGGGCAGCCTTGTGGATCGTGACCTGCTCATCGGCACGGGCGCCCAGGGCGGTGCATCCGAAAAAGACAATGGCGGTCAGGGTGACGTATTGGGTGGTTCGCATGGTTGCTCTCGCTATCTGGCGATTCATTTCGCTCATCATATCCAGAGACTCAGCGGAGTATCGGCAATCAGTCCGCCGGGCCGTTCATCGCGGCGGCAAGGGCCGCGAAATCGTTGAGGTCGATCGTGCCGTCCGGAACGAATTCGAAGGCGTCGCCACAAAGTCCGGTTGCACCGGCGCCAAAGCAAACCTGGAAGGCAGCGAAGTCGGCCAGATCCACGCGCCCGTCGAGGTTATAGTCGCCGGTCGCAGTCGTCGCTTCCTGGACGACCAGGTGGAGCGTGGTCTCGTCGGTTCGCCCGAGCGAGTCGGTTACCTTGACCGTGGGATAAAACTCACCGGCTTCGGTGGGCGTACCCAGAAGCTCGCCGGCGGCGCTGAGTTGCATGCCGAAGGGAAGGATGCCAACCTGGCGGATACGAACCGAGTTCGCATGGGTGAGGGTCGTCGCCGGGTTGTGCGACGACAAGACGTAGTTGATGCCGTCGCCGTTGGAGATACCAACCGTGGCGGTTACCGGGGCGTTGCCGGCGCCATAGTGGAATTCGATGGTTCCGTCGCTGAATAGCGTAACGGCGAAGTTGGCGAGCGCTCCCGCACCACGGACGACTGCGTCCCAGCGAACGGTCACTTGGCCGGGGGTGGACTCGTCAACGTAGATGGCGCTGCTGCCCGGGTAAACGAGCAGGTCGTCCCACAGCGGAGCGATCAGCTTGTTGTTGATCAGGCCTGAATCGCTGTTGGAGTAGTTGGAACCCACGAAATTACTGGGCAGTGGCCAGAGGTCGATGAAGCCATTCGTGTGGCCCCGGATCTGCGTGTGGTTTTCGCCATAGAAAGGGAATGCGAACGGCAGGGTATAGCTGTGCGCAGTGTCATCGCCGTACCAGTCCATGGCGACGCCGGAGGCGGGCTCGAAGGCGTTCGTGCCCAAGTCGGTCTCCAGGTAGTTGACGTCGGTGATCAGGGTCCAGGTCAGCGGCAGCTGGCCTCCATTCACCTGGAGGGGGAGCGGGCCGTAGGGTGCGCCGACCGTTGCGTCCGGAAGCGTGGTCGTGGTGATTTCCGGCGCCGGGGCGCGGACCAGGATGCTGACGCCGGCCGTGTTCGATTCGCCGCCGACAGGAGGAGTATTGTAGTCGGTCAGCTTGAAGAGGAAGCTGTCGTTGCCGATGAAGTCGGGCGGTTCGACGGTATAGAGCACCTGGCTTCCGCCATTGGCCAGGGTGTAGGGAACGCTCGTTATGACGCCGGCGTTGGGATCGGTCAGCGTGCCATGGCCGGGCAACGAAGTGACGATGAAATCCACCGGATCTCCGTTGGGGTCGAAGCCTAGCAGGGTGATCGTCTCGGATCCGATCACCTCGACCACCTGCGATTCGGCGATGGGGGGGCCGTCGCCCAGGAAGACATCGACCCGGGTGGCGTCCCCGGCCGTCACCACCACGTTCTCCACCGTCTTGGAGTCGTAGCTCGGGGCGGAGAAGGTCAGGTCGTAGGTACCAGGCAGCAGCATGCGGTGATAGTCACCGACGTCGGGATCGGTGTAGATCTCGTGGTTGCGTCCGGCGACGGTCACGGTGGCGGCGAGGGGGTTGCCCGTGGCGCCGTCGGTGACGATGCCGCGGACGCCGATGAAGCAGGTGTCCATGTAGGCGAGCATGGAGTCGCGGTTCTGCGACCAGAAGGTGGGGATCTGCGAGGCGCTGGGGATCTTGGTATTGCTCAGCTCGATGGTGACCTCGTTGCAGCCAACATATCGATAATGCCAATCCTGCATGCCGCCATCAATGGCGTACCAGTCCGCACCATTGGTGATGCCATGATAGAAGGAACCACTGTTCCACATGGGGAGGTTGTGCTGGGAGTACTGCTCGCTGATGTAGACGAAGAGATCGTCATCCGGAGACGCAGTATAGACGCTGGAGCCGGAGGGATTGTTGTCATATGGGTAATTCACCAACAGGGCTCCGCCGTGCAGGTTGGCGGACAGGGTGAATGAATGCGCCCAGGTCCAGTTCATGATGACGCCCACCTCGACCGGTCGACCGGCGGGCGTGTTGTCGGGACTCGCGAACGGATCCGGAAACCGTCGGTTGAGATCGTGGCCGTTGGCGTTGTATCGCTGAGGAACGACGAAGCCGTCCGGGTTCATGACGGGCATCAGCCAGATGTCAGCGTTGTTGACCAGGTTGGTGATCTGCGGGTCGGACCCGTAGTTGGTCAGCATTTCGTCGATAAGGTGGAGCACCATCTCGTTGCCGACCCACTCGTCGCCGTGCATCGTGGAGACGTACTTGAACTCCGGCTCGTCCTCCTCGACGCCCACGTTGTCGGAGATGTTAACCGCGTAGAGCTTTCGGCCTTGAACGCTGGTGCCGACCTCGTGATAGGCGCAGATGCTGGGGTAGTCGTCGGCGGCATCCTGGAGAATCTGGGCGATCTCGGAGAGGGTACGGTAGGATTGGGCGAACGCCATGGAGGACCCGCCAAGCAGGCAGGCGGCGGCGACGAGGACGGAGCGACCACGCGAATTCATGTTGTAACTCCCAGGCAGCGAGCGATTTGATCATGAGGGCTGAACCGCTGTTCCGGGCGCAGTGGGTACCACGCGACGCTGGCGGGCTGATCTGCCGCCGCCGGCCACGGGCTGCCACGCAGGATGGGCTGTGCACTGGTGCGGTTCAATACGTTTCCCCAACTCCGGCAATTATAAGGATCGCCGTAAGCTGCTGCAATTAAACGTCTTATGCATCCTGGTGCACATATCCCAGAAACATGATGGACACGATTCGCCAGGGATTGAGGGGCGACGTTTGCGGTGAGAGACGATGCGGTGGTCTATTCTCGGACGAACCACCTCGTGCCGCAGTCGGCGGCACAATTGGCGAGGGCATCGGCCGGTGCGGCGGTGGCTGCCGGGGCATTCACTCGGGCTGCGGTTGGGGAGGAGACGGCGGCGACGCCTGCGAATCCCCGGCGGTCGTCCGCGGGCAAATCAACCTGCCCGGCGATGACGTAGACGGGGCAAGCCAGGCGATGGCCGGCATCGGCGACGGTCGACACGACCTTGCCCGCGAGCGATTGGGCGTCGAGGCGGCCTTCACCGGTGATGATGGCGTCTGCGCTGCGGCAACGGGCGTCAAAGTCGACGTAGTGCATCACGGTCGGCGCTCCGGGCGACAAGCGGGCGCTGAGGAAGGCGGCCAGGCCGGCCCCGAGTCCGCCGGCCGCGCCAGCGCCGGGGAGGGCACCGACGCGAACGCCCAGTTCGCGATGGACGACGTCTGCGAAGTGTCGCAGGCCCTCGTCGAGCAGGTCGACATCGGCAGGGCCGGCGCCCTTCTGCGGGCCGTAGACGCGGGCGGCGCCGTCCGGGCCATTCAGAGGATTGCGTACGTCGCAAAGCACCTCGACCGCAGTCTGGCGCGCGGTTGTCACCAGCTTGCTCATGTCGATGGTGTGAATACGGCCGAGTTGGCCGCCGCCGATCCCGTCGGGCAATGGCCTGCCGGATTGGTCCAGGAAGCGCACGCCGAGGGCCTGGGCCATGCCGCAGCCGCCGTCGCAGGTGGCGCTGCCGCCGATGGCCACCAGAACGCGGGCGGCGCCGGTATCGAACGCCGCGCGGAGCAGTTCGCCCGTGCCGAACGTGGAGGCAGCGAGAATGTCCCGGCGGGACTCGGGCACCAAGGTCAGTCCCGATGCGGCGGCCATTTCCACGATGGCCGCAGCGCCATCGCCCAGCAAACCGAAGCGGGCGGTGACCGGGTGGCTGAGTGGTCCGTGGACGCTTCTTTCCACCCACCGCCCATCTGTCGAAGTTACCAGGGCGCAAGCGGTGCCTTCGCCACCGTCGGCGAGGGGGATCTCGACGATGTCGACGTCGTCGAGGGCACGGCGCAGGCCGGCGGCGATGGCGGCGCAGGCCTCGGCGGCGCTCAGCGTGCCCTTGAAGCTGTCGGGAGCGATGACGATTCTCATGGGCAGTCTGGTCTCTTGGACGGACGGGGCGAGGATTCAGGATTCCACTGCGCCGCGATGATCTCCGCGGAGCAGTTGGGGGAGCCTGGCGGCGAAGGCGGAGCGCGGCAGGATTTCGCCGGCGCCGGCTTGCCGCGCGGCGTCGGCAAGATCTGTTTCCACGTGTGAGAAAAACGCCAGAACGCGGGGTCCGCCCGATTCGGCCGCGCGGGCGATGCAATCCAACGCCAGGGCGCGGTCGAGGGCCATATCCACGATGACGAGGTCGACCGGTTCGGCGGCAAGGACGTCGGCGAGGGCGTTGGCGGAAGCAACGCTGTCGACGTGCGCGCCTACGGCCCGGGCGGTCGATTCGATTTTCGAACGGAATATCAGGTCCGAGACGATGCTGACAATTCTGGACACGGTCGACCTCCGGCGCGGGGCAACAGCTTGTATGACTCGGCGGAAAGGCCTGAACGGGACAATGCCGCCGTGGCGCGTATAATAGGAGCGAACACGATATACGGCCAGCGATGGGCGATCCGTCGCCGCGGCGCCGGTCGTGATGATCGAGATCAGGGCACGTACATCAGACAACACCAGTGAAAGACGAAGGCAGAAATGAAATTCGTTTCACGGCTGAGCTTGCGCACGGAGACCGACGCGGCAGTGCACGACCTGTGCATTGATCTGAAGCAGTTCGAGGCCGATCTGGCAGTGGTGTTCGCTTCGCATCACTACGGTCCGGAATTCCATGAGCTGGTCCAGGGAATCTACAGCAGCATCAATTGCCGGAATCTGATCGGATGCACCGGCGAGGCGATTATCGGGCCGACGGCCGAGATTGAAGCCCGGCCGGCGGTGTCGCTTTGGGCGGCCAAGCTGCCCGACGTGCGCGTGTTGCCGTTTCTGCTGGACCAGGAGGATGTCACTCGGTTGGGGGACGACCCCGAAGCGTGGCACGATCGACTCGGCGTATCGGTGGACGATGATCCCAGCTTCATTGTGCTGCCGGACGGTTTTTCCATCGACATCCCCTCCTGCCTGGGCCGGATGGACAGTTACTTCCCGGGATCGACGATCGTGGGGGGGATTGCGAGCGGGGCGGAAGCGCCGGGGCAGAACCGTTTGTTCCTCAACGACCAGACGCTGCGGCAGGGGCTGGTGGGCGTGTCGCTGTCGGGCAATGTGGAGATTGCCTCGGTGGTGTCGCAGGGTTGTCGTCCGGTCGGCGAGCCGTTTGTGATCACGAAGGCACGGGATAACCTCATCGAGGAACTGGGAGGCAAGCCGGCGTTGGCGGTGCTCCAGCAGGTGTTCAACGAGGCCGAGGCCAGCGACCAGGAGCTGATGAAGCGCGGCGTCCACGTTGGGCGGCTGGTCGACGAGAGTCGGCGGCAGCCAGGCGCGGGCGAGTTTCTCGTGCGGAACATGATGGGTGTCAGTCCGGATCAGGCATTGGCGGTTACGGATTTCCTGCGGCCTGGGCAGACGGTGCAGTTTCACGTCCGCGACTCGCTCAGCGCAGATGAGGAAATGGACCGACTCCTGCGTGCCGAGCGGGAGCGGATCGAGTGTCCGGCGACCGGGGCGCTGCTGTTCAGTTGCAATGGGCGCGGGCGGCGGTTCTTCCGCAAGCCCAATCACGACATCGCGCTGGTGAACAACATCGTGGGCGATTGCCCGACGGCGGGTTTCTTCGCCCAAGGCGAAATCGGTCCGGTGGGCGGCCGAACGTTCATCCATAGCTTCACGAGCAGTCTGATCCTCTTCCGTGAGCCCGGCAATCGGGTTTGAGCGGTTGAAGGTCCGGCGGAATGCCCAAGGTCGCCGCTGGTTAGTCGTGGATCAGGCAGCAGACCAAGTGGTCCCGGTGGGCTTGTCTTCCAGGATGATCCCTGCATTGCTCAGTTCGTCGCGGACCAGGTCCGCCAACTGGAACTGCTTGCTCTGACGGGCCTGCTGGCGAACGTTGATCAGGAGGTTCACCAGGCGGTCGAGGAGTTCGGCATCGATGGTCTTCGATGCCTGCCAGGTCGTGCCGTCGGGCTTGTCTTCGAGCGTAACACCGACGGGGGTGAGACCGTCGCGGAGGGCGTCGGCCAGTTCGAACTGTTTGCCGTTCCGGCAGGCGGAGCGAACGGCGATCAACGTCTCCATGACCTTTCCGACCTTCTCGTCGCTGGCGCCGCTGGCGGCGGGAGGTTCGATGAAGAGACCGATAATCCGACCCAGTCCGACCAGAGTATGCGCGGCGGTGCGCAGCCTACGTGCATCCGCGTCGCTCGGCTCCGATTCCAGCTTGCGGTGTTCCACGAAGCGGTTGAGGGCGTTGGCGAGCTCAAACAGGGCGGCGATCGCGCCGGCCGTGTTGAAGTCCTCGTCCATGGCCTCGTGAAAGCGCTTGTGCGCCTCGCGCAGGTCCGCTGCCAGGGTGGCGACGGGCGTCTCCGCGGCGTTCTCGTCGACCCAGGGGGGCAGGGCGGCGTCAGCGGAGACATCGTCGTATACGCTTTGTCCGATGATGGTCCGCACGCGGTCGAATACGCGGTAGAACGTGTTGAGGCCTTTGCGTTTGCTGGCCAACTCGTCGGTTGAATATTCGATGGGCCGGCGATACTGCGTGCTGAGGATGAAGTACCGGAGCAGTTCGCCGCTGTACTCGGTGAGCAGATTGCTGAGCGTCATGGATTGCAGCGCCGCCTGCATCTCGGGGTCGGACTTGCTGACCTTTTTGGTGTTGAAGCGGGTGAGGCCGTGGTGCAGCCAGTATTTGGAGAAGGGTTTGTCGGTGCAGGTTTCCGACTGGGCGACCTCGTTTTCGTGATGGGGGAAAATGAGGTCGAGCCCGCCGCCGTGGATGTCGAAGGTTTCGCCCAGGATCTTCATGGCCATGGCCGAGCACTCGATGTGCCATCCAGGGCGCCCGGGGCCCCACGGCGAGTCGAACTTGACTTCGTCGGGCTCTTCGGGCTTGGCCGCCTTCCAGAGGGCGAAATCGCTGGGATGGCGTTTTTCACCACTGGCCAGGGCCCGCTGACCGGTCTGATCCTCCAGGCTGCGGTTGGACAGCTTGCCGTAGTCCTCATCGGCCGTCACGTCAAAGTACACATCGCCGCCGGAGACGTAGGCGGCGTTCTTGGCGATCAGCCGTTGGCAGATGTCGACGATGTCGCCGATGTGCTCCGAGGCCTTGGGAAACCGGTCAATTCCGGTGACCTGGAGCGCGTGCATGGCGTCGAGGTAGTTCTGGGTAACCTCCTCCGCCAGGGCGGGGACGGTCAGGCCCTGGCGTGCGGACTCGTCGATGAGCTTGTCGTCGACGTCGGTGATGTTGACGACCCAGGTGACCTCATAGCCGCGATGGACCAGGTAGCGTTTGATGGCGTCAAAGATCACCGGCCCGACCGCGTGGCCGATATGCGAGGGTTTGTAGACGGTGGGGCCGCAAAGGTAGATGCCGACCTTGGGCGGATTGACGGGTTCGAAGGCTTCCTTGCGGTTGGTGAGGCTGTTGTAGACTTGAATGCCCATGGATGGTGTTCGCTTTCAGGTAGCAGGGATGACGGCAGCGACGACCGAGGCGGCGATGGCGCGGCCTTCGCCCACCGGGCCGAGGCCTTCATGGGTCTTGGCCTTGACGCTGACGCGTTCGGCCGGCAGTTCGACGAGATCGGCAATGCTCTCGGCGATCACGAGTTTGTGGGCGGAGAGCTTGGGGGCTTCGGCGTGAACGACGCAGTCGATGTTCGACGGCCGATACCCGGCGGTGGCAGCGCGACGCACGGCCTGGCGAAGCAGCTCGCGGCTGTCGGCCCCGGCATACTGGGGGTCGGTGTCCGGGAACAACTCGCCGATGTCGGGCAGGCCGCAGGCGCCGAGCAGGGCGTCAGTGACTGCATGGAGCAGGACGTCACCGTCGCTGTGGCCGCGGAGCCCTTGGTCGAAGGGAATCTCGACGCCGCCGAGCATGAGGGGCCGGCCGGCTTCGAGCCGATGGATGTCGGTTCCCAGTCCCACGCGCATGTCATCCGCACCGTGCGTCAAAAAGGCCTCCTCGCAGGCCAAGACGGGCCGTGCCCGCCTAGGCTCGTTAGACGGGGGGAGCCCGTCGCCGTAAAGAGGGCTGAACTTACGCCTCCGGGTGCGGGAATGCAACCCCGGCATGCCGTTTGCCATCCGCCGGGCGGGCGTCATACTAAGCGCACCGGCGCACCGGGGTTCGGATCGTCCGCGGAAGGAGCACTCAGGCGTGGTCAACCGCAGTATTCTGTTTGTATGTACCGGCAATGCGTGCCGGTCGCAGATGGCCGAGGCGATCTGCCGCCACTTGGCGGGCGACCGGTTCGAGGTCCTCAGTTGCGGCTCGAACCCGGCCGGCTACATCCACCCGCTCGCGGTGGCGACGATGGAGGCAATGGGGGTCTCGCTGGAAGGGCAGTCGTCCAAGTCGTGGGATGCCTTTCTGACGCGAGAGATCGGGGTGGTGGTGACGGTGTGCGACGCGGCCGACGCGGTCTGTCCTGCGTTTCCCGGCGGGGGGGTGAAGGTGCACTGGCCGATGCCGGACCCGTCATTTCTGCCGGGGACGGAGCGCGAGCGGCTGGAGTTTTGCTACCGTGTCGCTCAGCGGCTGGAGCTGAAGATTTCGCGGATGGTGGCGCTGGATTTCGATGGGCTCTCGGCCGATGAGCTGCGCCGGGAACTGGAATCGCTTAGCGATCTGTAAACCTGCGGTTCGCGGCTGCGCCGCAGGTCCAATCCGTATTATTCCGTATGAGAGCGTGAAACGCTGGAGGGCCGTGGTGGCCGGCGCGGGGCCGCCCACCCGGCTGGCGGCAGACTTCGTCGGTTGGGGAGGCTACAATCGGATATCGCGTATCGGGGGAAGGGTCTGCGCTGTGGTGGAAACGCCTTGGAGAAGGAGATGAAACGATGTTCCATCGACCGGGTGCTTTCACGGTGCGGATTGGGATCGGGCTGATGTGCTGCACAACCGCGTTCGCCCTGGCGCCGCAAGACCCGTCACGAAGCCCAGTGGAGGAAACGGCGCCGCCGGCGCCCGGCCAATCCGGGGAGTCGCCAGCTCCGGACGGCGCTTCGGGCGTGCAGAATGCCGTCGAAGCGGGCGACGCGGCGCGTGGCGCCGAAAACTCCCACGACGACGAAGGGACCTCGAAACAACCCAAACCGGCGAACGCATTGGCGATCCAGGCGCTCGAATCCAAGGTGGAGGAGCTGAGCTGGGAGAATCAATCGTTCGAGTCGATTATCGCATGGTTGCGCGAGCGCGGCGAGATCAGTGTGATTCCGGTCTGGCGGGCGCTGGAGGACATTGGCGTCCGGCGCACCGATGGAGTGACGCTGCAAATGCGGGACACCACGGTGCATGCGGTGCTCGTCGAGGTGTGCGATCAGCTTTCGCTATACGGCGAGGTTGGCTTCATCGGGTACGGAAACGTGATCAAGATTTCGTCGCAGAAGCATCTTGATCGAAAGGTCTACGTGCGGGTGTACGATGTGCGCGACCTTATCTTCGAGGTCGGTGAATTCGCCTCACCTGACGCAGTTGCGGGAGCGAAGCTGGGTGCGTCGGTGGAGATGGATAATTACCGTACGCCCGAGGAGCGCATGGCGGACCTGGCCAACGTGCTGCGCCGCACGATTGACCCGGACCGGTGGGCGGAGAACGGCGGAGACTGCGCGTTGGTCATTCACGAGACGTCGCTCGTGGTTCGGGCTCCGATCTCGGTCCATCAGAAGCTAACCGGCGCGTTCTACCTGCCGTAACGCATTACGCGTCCAGCACCTCGGCGGGGTCGAGTTTCTTGACCAGGTATTCGGCCGGGCCCAGTGGGTTGCCGGCGGTCAGGGGATCCAGGGCGGTGTGCCACTGGAGGGCGTCGGGCTCCAGTTGCAGCATGCGCAGGCACTTCTCCGCGGCGAAGGGGAGGAACGGGGCCATGGCCGTCGCCAGGGTACGGACGGTCTGGAGGCATACGTTGATCGCCCGGCCGCACGCGGCCAGATCGGTTTTGCGGGTGTGGTGGGGGGCGGTGGCGTCGTAATAGGCGTTGCCCGCGCGGGCGAGGGCCATTACCTCGCCCAGACCGGCCTTAAAGTGGCAAGCGTCCAACTCGGCGGCGATGCGATCGAGGTATCCCCGGCGGGCTTCGAGGTGGGCGCGGTCGACGTCGACGTATTCGCCGGGTTCGGGCACCTTTCCGTCAAAGTACTTGTGGGCGAAGCTCATGGCGCGGTTCACCAGATTGCCGAGCGCCGCCAGCAACTCGTTGTTGTTGCGGTTGACGAAGTCGGCCATCTCGAAGGCGCTGCGCTGCTGCTCGGGGGCGATGGCGGTGAGGTAGTAGCGCAAGGGGTCGGGGTCGAACCGCTGGAGGTAATCTTCGATCCAGACAGCCGTTCCGCGGCTCTTGCTCATCTTCTCCTCTTCCTGGCCAGGGAACTTGAAGTTGAGAAAAGCGTTGGCGACGACGTTGTGAGGAAGCTGGAATTCGCCGGCGGCACCCTGCGTGGAATCGCTGTCGTGGGTGGCGAGCATCATGGCGGGGAAGGTGATCGCGTGGAAGACGATGTTGTCTTCGCCGATGAAGTTCACGATCTTGCAGTCGGGATTCTTCCACCAGTGGGCGTAGGCGTCGGCGCCCTCGCCGAGGCGTTCGCAGAGCACGGAGGTGAAGGAGACGTAGCCGATGGGGGCGTCGAACCAGACGTAGAGCACCTTGCCGGCGGCGTCGGGATCGTCCAGCGGGACGGGCACGCCCCAGGTCATGTCGCGGGTCATGGCCCGTTCGGGAAGCCCCTCGACGTCGATGCGTCCGACGGACTGGTTGATGACGATGTTGCGCCAGTGGGCGCCGGCTTTGGCCGGGTCTTTCTTCGCCCGGAGCCAGTCGGCCAGACGCGACTGCAACTGGTCGAGGCGCAGGTACCAGTGGGTGGTCTCACGGAGTTCGGGCCGGGTTCCGGTCATGGTGCTGACCGGGTCGATGAGTTCGGTTTGGTCCATGGCCCGGCCGCAGTCTTCGCACTGGTCACCGAATGCGTTCGGCGACTTACACACCGGGCAGACGCCCTTGACGAAGCGGTCGGGGAGGAACTGGCTGGCTTCGACGTCGTAGAGCTGACGGGTATTGCGCTTGGTGAAGAGGCCCTTTTCGTGGATTTTCAGGAAGAATTCCTGGCTGAGCTGTTCGTGGCGCTCGGCGAAACCGGGCTGGTGCGTGCCGCCGTAGACGTCGAACTCGATGCCCAAACCGGCGAAGGATTCACGTTGTGACTGGTTGAATCGGGCGGTGAGTTCTTCGACGGAGATGCCCGCTTCGCGGGCGCTCTTCAGAGCCGCTACGCCGTTGTCGTCACTGCCGCAGATAAACCGCACCTGGTGGCCGCGGGCGCGAAGGTAGCGGACATAGATGTCCGCCGGGAGGTAGGCGCCGGCGATGTGCCCCACATGGAGGCGGTTGTTGGAGTAGGGCAGGGCGGCCGTGACGAGGTATTGCTGCGGGCTCATAAGACGCGTCTCGCGTTCGCGGGATTCTGGATTCTTGCTGCCGGAGGATCTGCGCTACCGGCCGGGCAGACCGAGTGGACCGGTCCAACTTGGTCGCGAAGCGATTGTAACGGCTGGTGGTGGGGTCACAAGCGAATCCGCGGCGCGCGAGACGAAGTGGGCGACGATGGCGGAGGGGCCTCGCGATGAGGCAGGCGAACCTGCGAATGCTCGGGCGAAAGCGGTAGCGAACCGAATCCATTGCCCTTATGATCGGGCCGGTCACCCACGCGCGGGTGGGCAATGTGCTGCATCAGACGTGCAACAACTGACCGGGCCGCTCGTGTCCTCCAGTTGCCGGCGGCCCCCAATGGGAACCGTGCGGACATGGAACTCGACGTCGTTTGGCTCTCCCGGTTGCAGTTCACCCTCACGATCATGTTCCACTACATCTTCCCGCCCCTGACCATCGGGATGGGTGTGGTGATGGTGTATCTCGAGGGACAATACCTGCGCACGAAGCTGCCGATCTACGAAACCGCGGCGAAGTTCTGGACGCAGCTCTTCGCGCTGAACTTCGCCATGGGGGTGGTGACCGGCATCGTAATGGAGTTCGAGTTCGGTACCAACTGGGCGGCGTATTCGCGGTACGTGGGCGATGTGTTTGGCGCCGCCCTGGCGGCCGAGGGTATCTTCGCGTTCTTCCTCGAATCAGGATTTCTGGCGGTACTGGTGTTCGGCTGGGACAAGGTCAGTCCCAAGTTCCACTTCTTCGCCACGCTCATGGTCGCCCTGGGCAGCATATTCTCGGCGGTGTGGATCATCGTGGCGAACAGTTGGCAGCAGACGCCGGCGGGCCACACCATCGAGCAGATGATGCGCGACGGCGAGCCGTGGTTCTTCAACGGCGAGCCGGTGATGCGTGCGGAGCTGGCGGGCTTCTGGGCGGCCGTGTTCAACCCATCAACCGTCGACCGGTTGACGCACACGTTGATCGGCGCGTTCATCATGGGCGCGTTCTTCATTTTGAGCATCAGCGCCTGGTACCTGTTGAAAAGAAAGCACGAGGACTTTGCCCGGCGATCGTTCCGCGGGGCACTGCTGTTTGCCACGGTTTTCAGCCTGGCGCAGCTCGTGTCGGGCCACTCGAACGCAGTGATGGTGGCCGAGCATCAACCGGCGAAGCTGGCGGCGTTCGAGGGGCACTTCGAGACCGGTCCGGGAGACTTGAGCCTGGTGGGCTGGCCGGACGAGGAGGCGGGGAAGGTCCACGGGAACGTGGCCTTACCGGGGATGCTCAGTTGGCTGATTTCATTTGACACCCAGGCGCCGGTGATCGGGCTGGACAAGTTCCCGCGGATCTACTGGCCGCCGGTGCTGCTTTCGTTCCTCAGCTACCACGTGATGGTGGGGCTGGGGATGCTGTTCATCGCCCTGACCCTGCTGGCGAGTGTGCTGCTGTGGCGGGGGGTCTTGTTCCGGCAGCGCTGGCTCTTGTGGATCTTCGTGATTGCAGTCGTTCCGGCCGGCGTGGCGAACCAGCTCGGCTGGGTGGCGGCCGAGGTGGGGCGGCAGCCCTGGATCGTCCATCCGCGGGTGGAGCGTGACGCGGCCGGTGAGGCGGTGCTCAATGCCGAGGGCCACGTTCAGTATATCGAAGAGGGGCTGCTGACGACGGATGCCGTGTCGGAGGCGATAAGCGGCGAACAGGTGCTCGGGTCGATCATCATGTTCCTGCTGGTGTACCTGATGCTCGGCGCGGTGTGGCTGTTCGTGCTCAACAGCAAGATTCAAAAGGGTCCGCAACCGGTCACCATGCCGGAACACACTCGGGCAGGGGGCCTGGCCGCGGCGACGGCGGCGCGGACGCGACACGAGGATTCGATGAGCAGCGCGAAGGATCGGGAGGAATAGGCCGTCATGATTGATTTCACCTGGTTGCAGGCGACCTGGTTCGTGATCATCGGGGTGCTGCTGGCGGGCTACGCCGTGCTCGACGGCTTTGACCTGGGCGTGGGAATTCTGCACCCGCTTGCCCGCGGCGATCGGGAACGGCGGATCTTCATCAACTCAATCGGGCCGATCTGGGACGGCAACGAGGTCTGGCTGATCACCTTCGGCGGGGCGTTGTTCGCGGCGTTTCACCTGGCGTATGCCTCCATTTTCAGCGGCTTCTACACGGCGTTCATGCTGCTGCTGCTGGCGTTGATCGCCCGGGCGGTTTCGATCGAGTTTCGTAGCAAGATGAGCGCCGCCGGGTGGCGGCGTTTTTTCGACTGGGGATTCTGCCTTTCCAGCCTGGTGGCCACCCTGCTGTTCGGCGTGGCGGTGGGCAACGCGATGATCGGGATTCCCATTGACGAGCTGGGCAACTTCCAGGGCACGTTCTTTTCGCTGCTCCAGCCGTACGCGGTGTTGACCGGTCTGCTGGCGGTTTCGCTGTTTGCGATGCACGGCGCGTTGTACCTGGTGCTGAAAACGCCGGAAGGGGAGCTGCACGACCGGGTGCGCGGTTGGATCTGGCATACCTGGGGCGTATTCATGGTGCTGTACATGCTGACGACGATGTACACGCTGATCGACGTGGAGCGGGCGGTGCCGAACTTCCGCGAGTTTCCCTGGGCGGCGGGCGTGGTGGTGCTGAACGTGCTCGCAATCGCGAATATTCCCCGAGCGGTGTATCAGAACAAGCCGGCGCAGGCGTTTCTCTCGTCTTGCGTGACGATCGTGGCGCTGGTTTGCCTGTTCAGCCTGGCGTTGTGGCCCAACCTGGTGACCGCGAGCAACGACCCGGCAAACAGCCTGACGGTAGCGCGGGCGGCGAGCAGCGAGAAGACGCTGGGGATCATGCTGATCGTGGCGATTATTGGTATGCCGCTGGTGCTGACGTACACGTTCGCGGTGTACTGGACGTTCCGCGGCAAGGTCGAGCTCGGCGAACACAGCTACTGATCCGCCGCGTGGTTGCCCGTTGGGTTCGTCAGTGCATGCCGATGTCGTCTTCCGGGAAGCGGATGGCGGCCAGGAGGGTGGGGCCGTACTGGGTCCAGAGCTCGTCGATGGTCAAGTCGCTGGCCGACTCGGGCAGTTCGAGGGTGATGATGGGGATGCCGAGGTTCAGCCCGGCGTAGGAGCCGAGGGAGCCCGGACGGCTGCCGACGCGTTTGACGGGCATATCGGTCCAGCGGCCCATGGCCCGAGCGAGGTCCTCGGCCGGTCCGTCGTAGTCGATCACGTCGTAAGGCTGGTGGATGGAGACGATGCGGTCGGGCCGATACTCGTCGAGCACGGCCTTGATGATGCGGCTCTCGGGTTCGCAGAGCGGGGCCGGGCCGTGGTCGGCGGAGGCGTCGAAGTTGTCGGCGGGGAAGTTGCGGTTGAGGTCAATGTCGTTGGCGTTGTGGCGGGTGCCGGCGGCGTAGCCGTCGGGGTTGGCGAGGGGCATAAGGATGACGCGGCGGTCGTCGAGCAGTTCGGGATGGGCGAGCAGGTAGGCCTCGAGGCGTTGGACGAGCGGATAGGTGGCGCGTTCATCACCGTGGATGGCGCCCATAATCAGGACAACGTCGCCGTGGCCGCCGAGGTCAACCAGCTTGACGGGCCGGCCCTCGACGGACATGCCGAGGGTCTTGTGCGAAGGCCCCTGGCAGCCGGTCATCAGGGAAACGCTGAGAAGAACGAGCGGCAGCAGGGCGAGCAGTTGGCAACGCATGAGCCATCCCTCCGTGGATCTGAGATTCGCGGGCCAAAGAAAAAGGCAGGTATCAAACCTGCCTTGCGAGATCAGACTATAACCATTTACGCCCGCCGTGGCTAGCTTTCTTTAACTGCGGCGATGAGTTCGAGCATGGCTTTCTTGCCGTCGCCGAACATCATGAGGGTCTTCTCGGCCGCGAAGAGCGGGTTGGGGATGCCCGCGAAGCCGGGGCTCAGGCTGCGCTTGACCACCACGCAGGTTCGGCACTTATCGACGTTGATGATAGGCATGCCCGCGATGGGCGACTGGGGATCGGTGCGGGCAACGGGGTTGACCACGTCGTTGGCGCCGATCACCAGGGCGACGTCGTACTGCTCCATTTCCGGGTTGATGTCGTCCATCTCGCGGAGCTTGTCGTAGTCGACGTTGGCCTCGGCGAGCAAGACGTTCATGTGGCCGGGCATGCGGCCCGCGACGGGGTGGACGGCGAAATCGACGTGGCAGCCGCGCGACTCCAGCAGGTTGGTGAGGTCGCGGACGGCGTGCTGGCACTGGGAGACCGCCATGCCGTAGCCGGGAACGATGACCGCCTTCTGGGCGGTATCGAAGAGCATGGCGACCTCGTCGGGCGAAGCGCTTTTCACCGTCTTGTAGACCTCGTCGGCGCTGGGCGTGTCGCCCGTCGGGCCCATCGTGCCGAAGACCACGTTGCGCAGCGAGCGGTTCATGGCCTTGCACATGATGCTGGTGAGGATGAGGCCGGAGGCACCCACCAGCGAACCGGCGATGATGAGCACGTTGTTGTCGATGACGAAACCGGTGGCGCAAGCCGCCAGGCCGGAATACGAGTTGAGCAGGGCGATGACGACGGGCATGTCCGCCCCGCCGATGGGCTGGGTCAGCAGGATGCCCAGCACGCCGGCGACCACGAAGATCAGCCAATACGCCACGTGCATGGTGCTGCTGCCAGCCATCACGGCGTCGGTCATCCACCAGCCCAGACCCAGGGCGGCGAGCAGGAGGACGACATTGATCACCTTCTGCATGGGGATCATGGGGCCGTTGGGCACCCATTTGACGTTCTGGAGTTTGAGGTAGGCGACGAGGCTTCCGAAGAAGGTGACCGAGCCGATCAGGCCGGAGGCGACGGTGGCAATGGCGGCCTGGGACGTCGGGGCCTCAAAGAAGAGGGCGGCGCCGGCCACCAGCGTCGAGGCGATGCCGCCGAAGCCGTTGAACAGCGCGACCATTTCCGGCATGGCCGTCATCTCGACCTTGAGGGCCTTGTATAGCCCGATCGCCCCGCCGACGATCAGCCCAAGCAGGATCACCCACATGCTCAGGTGGGTGGAGAGCAGGGTCACGAGCACGGCCACCAGCATGCCGAGGGCGGCGAGGAGGTTGCCTCGGACGGCCGTGCGCGGATGGGTGAGCCCCTTAATGCCGAAGATGAACAGGATCGCGGCGATGAGATAGAAGATGCGGACGATCTTGTCCGAGAGGAGGGGGAAGTGAGCCCCAAAGATCTCGTCCTCATCGCTGACGACGCCGGCTGTTCCTTCCTCGGTGCGAAGTACAAGTTCGCTTTCCGTGGATGCATCGTGGGCGACGACGTCAGGCTCGTCCGCGGTGGCAGCGGATGGCGAGGCCACCGGCGTCGGCGCGGGTTGGGCGACGGCGACGAGGGGCAGCAGAGCAATCAGTAACTGGATCATAGCAGAATCTGCCTTATTTCTTGCGGAACATGCCGAGCATGCGATGGGTTACCCAGTACCCGCCGACCACGTTGATGGTGGCGAACACGACCGCGAGGAAGCCGATGATCTTGGCGGCGGTTCCCTCATGACCCGCGGCGAGCACGGCGCCCACCAGGGTGATGCCGGAGATCGCGTTGGAGCCCGACATCAGCGGCGTGTGCAGGGTGGGCGGCACCTTGGTGATGATTTCAAAGCCGATGAAGATGGCCAGCGCAAAGATGGTCAGTCCGGTGACAAGGTCCATTATGCATTACCCCCTTCCGCCTTGGCCTCGGGAGGCTGCTGCGGCGGTTCCGGTTTCTGAAGCGGCGGCAGATCCATGAGTTCGCGGACGCGCGGATGAAGAACCTCGCCTTCGGCCGTGACCACGCAGCCGACGGTGATCTCGTCGGACATGTCGCGGTTCCACTCGCCGTCCTTGATGAAGTGGTTGAGCACGGTGTAGATGTTGCGGGCGTACATCTGCGAGGCGTGCACGGGCACGGTCGTTGCGAGGTTGGAGGGCCCGAGGATGATCACCCTGTGGGCTTCCACGCGTTCGTCGCAGCGGGTCAGTTCGCAGTTGCCGCCGCGCTCGGCCGCGAGGTCGACGATGACCGAGCCGGGCTTCATCCCCTTGACCATGTCCTCGGTGATGAGGACAGGGGATTTCTTGCCGGGGATGGCGGCGGTGGTGATGACGACGTCGTTCTCCGCCACCACGCGGGTCATCAGTTCGCGTTGGCGACGGAGGAAGTCCTCGCCCATTTCCTTGGCGTAGCCGCCCTTGTCCTCGGCCGCCGCGGTCTCGAGCTCCATCTCGACGAATTTGCCGCCGAGGCTCTCGACCTGCTCGCGGACCGCCGGGCGGACGTCGTAGCCGCTGACCACAGCGCCGAGCCGCTTGGCGGTGGCGATGGCCTGCAAGCCGGCGACGCCGGCGCCGATGACGAAGGCGCGGGCGGGGGAGATGGTGCCGGCCGCGGTCATCATCATGGGGAACATCTTGGGCAACTCGGTCGCGGCGAGGAGCACGGCCTTGTAGCCGGCGATGTTGGCCATCGAGCTGAGGGCGTCCATGCTCTGGGCCCGGGTGATGCGAGGCACCAGCTCCATGCTGACGGCGGTGATCTTGCGTTCGGACAACTTGCGAACCAACTCGAAATCGATGAGGGGATCGAGGAAGCCGACAAGTGCAGTGCCCTCGCGCAGGGCATCAACTTCGGAGGCCTGCGGTTTGCCGACCTTGACGACGATGTCGGCCTGGCCGAAGAGCTGGGTGGCGTCGGCCTCAACAGCGGCGCCCGCGGCGGTGTACTCGTCGTCGGAGTGACCGGAGGCGAGTCCAGCGCCGGCTTGGACCACGACGTCGAGCCCGGCTTTCTTGAGCTTCGCGCAGGATTCCGGAATCAGTGCCACGCGATGCTCGCCGGGTGCGTTCTCTTTCGGTACGGCGACTTTCATAAGCACCTCGCGCTTTGTAAGCGTTTACCTGGATGTCGTTACGTCAGTTCCCCGAGGCCCTGGCCCGCCGAGGAAACGAGGGTATTGCCGCCAGAGACGACCAGCGACGATCGACCGCGTCCCATCGCCGCGTCGAACCATAGAATCTCACGACCGTTCGAGCAAGCGCCGCGGCATAGCGCCGACCGCGCCCGGCGTCCCTTGCGTTCGGACTGGACCCTATGTCCGCAGCGTTGAAATGTCACGAGAGTGTAACCTGCTCGCGGCGGGAGGCAAGATTACACGCGGCGATCTGTGCGCGGAGGTCGCCGACGCGCTACAAGAAGAGCGGAAGATCCGGGATTTCCGCAGGTGGGGCGCAGCGCGGGCCCGGCCGGCGGGAAAGCCGGGACCAAACCGGCAGGCTGAGCCTACGGCGGCGCGGACGCATCTTGACAACCCCCGGGTGGCGCGTATAGAGAACCGCCACCCACGCATCAGGTTGGACGCGGTCCGCGTCGCCGTGGGATCTCCCGACCACCAGGTCCATTACGCAAGGGAGCCGCCATGATCGAGGTCAAAGATCTGACCAAGCGTTACGGCCCCGTCCTGGCCGTTGACGGTATCTCGTTTACGGTGGATGAGGGCGAAATCGTGGGCTTCTTGGGGCCCAATGGAGCGGGCAAGACGAGTACGATCCGCATTCTGACCTGTTACCACCCGGCCACTTCGGGCGTTGCCCGCGTCGGCGGACACGACGTATTCACGCAGTCGATGCAGGTGCGCCAGATGCTAGGTTACCTGCCGGAGTCGACGCCACTCTATCCCGAGATGCGGGTCAGCGAGTACCTGCACTTTCGCGGCAAGCTGCACGGTTTGTCCGCGGGGGAACGGAACAGCGCCATCGGACGGGTCACGGAACAGTGCTGGTTGCAAGATTTTGTGGAGCGTCCGATTGGACAACTGTCCAAGGGCATGCGGCAGCGCGTGGGGTTGGCGGATGCGCTGCTGTGCGACCCCAAGGTGCTCGTGCTGGATGAGCCCACGATCGGGCTCGACCCCACCCAGATTCGAGAGACGCGCAACCTCATCCGGCAACTGGGCGAGCGGCATACCATTCTGTTCAGTTCGCACATCCTCAGCGAGGTGGAGCAGGTGTGCAGCCGGATCATCATCATCGCCGCGGGGAAGCTGATTGCCAGCGGTACGCCGGAGGAACTTCGCCGCCAGGTCAGCGCCGAGTCGCGGCTGATCGCCGAGGTGCGCGGTCCGGCCGGCGAGGTGAAGCAGGCGGTCGCCGGCATGGCCGGCGTGGACGGCGTCGAACTCACCGAGGTGGATGGATGGTGCCGGCTGGCGATTGCGGGCAACGGCAGCGCCGATCTGCGCGAGCCGGTGGGCAAGCTGCTGTGCGGCAAGGGGTGGGACGTTCGGGAGCTGCGGCGCGAGGTCCCGAACCTGGAAGACTTCTTCGTCAAGGTGATCGCGCAGCAGAGCGCCGCCCGGTAGCGGCCCGGCGCGCACCGCAGGCACGGAGGTACCGACATCCATGCAAAAAGTGACTCCCATCACCCAACGCGAGTTGGCCGGGTATTTCTTCTCGCCCATCGCTTACGCGGTGCTCGCGGTCTTCATGCTCACGCTGGGCATTATGTTCGTGCTGACCACCTTTACCCCCGGGGGGGAATCGTCGCTGAGGCGCCTGGTGGACTTCATGCCGCTGGTGCTGGCGATTTTCCTGCCGGTGCTGACCATGCGGTTGCTCGCGGAGGAGTTCCGCAGCGGCACCATTGAGACGCTGATGACGTCGCCGGTGCGCGAGTCGGACGTCATTCTGGGCAAGTGGCTCGGAGCGTTGATCTTCTACGTGGTCATGCTGGCCTGCACGCTGGCATTCGCGATCGTGATCGCCGCGTTCGGCCGGCTCGACGTGGGCATGCTGCTGGCGACCTATCTGGGCCTGCTACTGATGGGCGGGCTCTACCTGGCGGTCGGCGTGTTCTTCAGCGCGTGCACGCGAAACCAGATCATTGCGGCGGTCTTGAGCATCGTGCCGCTGCTGGTTTTCACCTTCGTGGTCGGCGTGATTGCGCCGCGGACCTCCGGGATTCTGACGCTGATTCTGCATCACGTGTCCATCCAGGAGCACTTCGCCGATTTCACGCGCGGGCTGGTGGACACGAATCACGTGATCTTCTTTCTCACCAGCACCGGTCTGTTTCTCTTCTTGGCGGTGAAGGTTCTGGAGTCGAGACGATGGCGGTAAAGACAGCTACCGGAAGGCGAACCCAGCGCCGAGTCCGCGGTCATGCGGTCGTGGGGGCGAACGTCGCGCTGACGGTGATCCTGGCGATCGTGCTGGTTGGCGGGTTGCAGTACATCGGCTATCGCTGGTCGACGCGGGGCGACTTGACCTCCACGGGCGTCAACAGCCTGACCGAGGCCACCACCGAGGTGGTGGAAGGGCTCGACACGAAGGTCACCCTCACGAGCTTGTACTTCGAGACCGACCTTGAAGAGCAGGACCAGGAGCGCTACCGTTCGGCGGTGGCCGATCTGCTCGAATTGTACCGTGCCACCAACCGGACCCAGATCAGCGCGGCGACGATCAACCCGTTGCAGGATCATGAGGAGCGCAAAGCGCTCTTCAAGGAACTGATCAAGCTTGACAAGTTCAAGAATGAAGCGGCCGACCATGTTGCCGCGATCGACGCATTCCGCGACGAGCTGCTGCCCAAGTTGACGGAAACGCTCGGCGAGGAATTGTCACGGTTGGAGGCGTTCAGCGCCCTGGAAGGTCGCGACGCCCGGCTGATCGGCGAGGTGAAACAGCTTTACACGTCGCTTCAGGACAATCTTCAGCAGACGGCGCTGGACCTGCGCGATGCGATGGCGTCGGAGATTCCCAGCTACAGCGGAGCGGTCAACGCTATTCGGGGGACCTACTCCACGGCCAAGCGCATGCTGGAAAACGTGGTCCAGGTCGGCGATCAGTTGGCCGCCGCCTCCGACGGGCAGTACGCCCCGACGGTGGTCGACTACCTCGTCGGCGCCAAGGCGCGGTATGCGGATCTGCTGGAGCGCATCAAAGAGCAGGAGCAGAAGCTGAACAGCCTGCCGCCGCTGGAGTTCGACGACATCGTCCGCGAGCTGCGCAACGAGACGGGCAACGCGCTGCTGGTGCAGACGCCGACCGACGCCCGGGTGGTCGCGTTTCGCGACCTGTGGGCCCCGATCAATCCCCGGGTATCGGCGACAGGTTTTGCCGATCGCAAATTCCAGGGCGAGCAGAAGGTCACCTCGGCGATTCTGCAACTGACCCAGACGGAGAAGCCGGCGGTGGTCTTCGTGCGTTACGGCGGCGACCCGCTGCTGACTGGCGGGTTCATGCCGGGGCAGCCCCAGGCGCCCTACGCCCAGATGAAGACGCGGCTGGAGGATTTGAACTTCTCGGTGCACGAGTGGGACCTGGCGGCTGAAGACGCCATGCCGGAAATCGATCCGGCGCCGTCGCGGGTGGTCTTCGTGGTGCTGCGTCCCACGCCGTCCCCACCGAACTTCATGGGGCAGCCCCAGCAGACGCCGCCGTTCTCGCCGACGAACCTGGAGACGCTGAAGCAGGCGTTGGGCGAGCACCCGCGGGCGCTCTTCATCGGCGGTTTCATGCCGTCGTTCAGCACCATGCCGGCGGAGTACGAATACGCCGATTATCTCCGGGAGAACTGGGGCATTGATGCGCCCAGTGACGAGGTGCTGCTATATACCGAGCCGATCGCGGTGGACAAGTATCGCTTCGTGCGAAATCCGGTCGTCATGCTCGACGCCCGTTATTCGGATCACCCGATCGTCGCCGACATGGGCGAGATGCCGGCGATGTACCCGCTGGTATCCCCCATGACGCTGGGGGACGCGCCGGAAGGCGTGACGACCACCCGGCTGGCGTGGTTCCCGGAGCGCGATGGTCTCTGGAGCGTGAGCGACGTCGCCTATTACTTCAAGCAGCAGACGAACGAGTTCATCGTGCGCGATCCCAATGACTTGCCCGGCGAATTCACCCTGGCGGCCGCGGCGGAGAAGGGCGAGGCGGACGAGAAGGGCAAGGTCGTTTTCATCGGGGCGCGGGATTTCGCCACCGACGACGTCGCCCTCGGCACGCAGATGGTGCTCACCGCCCAGGGGATCACCACGCGTCCGGTGAACCCGGGCAACGCCGCGCTGTTCTTGAACACGCTGCACTGGCTCAACGACAACACGGAATGGATGAACCTGGGGACGCCCATCGACGCCGCGACGCTGGCGGTCAAGGATGATTCGAGCGCGATGCACTTCGTGTGGGCGCTGTCGGTGCTGATCCTCCCGGGCCTCGCGTTGGCAAGCGGTCTGGTGGTCTGGATGGTTCGCCGGAGGTAGGACGACATGAGTTCGAAGACGACAATCTTCCTGCTGCTTGCGGTTATCATCGTCGGCGCCGCCATCTGGCTGGGAGAGACGAAGGCCCCGCCGCCGGCGCCGACCGTGGCCCCGCAGGGGCCCATTACGCCGACGGTCACCGAGCAGAGCCTGCTGGACGAAGATTTCGGCGATGTGCAGGCGATTCGCGTGAAGCTGCCCGACGAGCCGGAGTGGCATTTCGTCCGCGAACCCGAAGCGGCGGACGGCCCGACGACGGGATGGCGGATGACTGCGCCGGCGGAATGCGGCGTGGCCGACTGGCAGGTCGCCCAGATTGGCAACCGGCTGAAGAACCTCAAGTACGCGGTGAAATACGAAGGCGACAGCGGCATGTCGCCGGCAGAGGCCGGGCTGGAGCCGCCGCGTGCCATCATTACCCTGACCGGAGACGACGACAAGAAGGTGACGGTCGAGGTCGGCCGGCACGAGGGGGACCGCGAGACGTATGTCCGGCTGCGTGATGGCGAGGTTATCTATCGCGTCAGGCCGTCGCTGAAGAATCTGCTGAAGGACAAGGCGCTGGCGTACCGCGAACAGCAATTGGTGAGCGTGCCGCCGGAAAGCATCGTGAAGCTCGACATCACCGAGCGGCCGGACGAGGGGGAGCTTGAAACTTACGCGATCGTGAAGGTGGGGGGCGAGTGGCGCTTCACACATCCTGCGCCGGCTAAGGCGATGGCCGACAAGATTCGTACCCTGCGGAACAGCTTTCGCTCGCTGCGGGCGACGGAGTGGGTGGCCGACGAGGTGGAGGATTTCGCCCGTTTTGGGTTGGCGGCGCCCGCGTTGACCGTTACGGCCACGATCGAGGAAACGCCCCCGGTCGACGACACCGATACCAATGGTGCAGGCACCAACGGCATCGAGGAGCCGCCGGCCCCGGTAACGAAGACCTATACGGTGCATTTTGCGAACGTGAGCCCGTTGGGCGAGGACAGCAAGGTGTACGTCCGCAGGGACGACGACCGGGCCGTCGCGACCATCATGAAGTCCGTCGCCGACACTTTTAAGCCCGATCTCAAGGCGTGGCGGGAGAACCGGCTGATTGAGCGCGACCCCGCCACGGCGCGGCGTGTGGAGCTGACGGTCGAAGGGGAATCAAGGACGTTCACCCGCGCCGGCACCCAATGGAGCTACGCGGAGTCCGGCGCGACGGCGGACAGCACCGAGATGCGGCAGTTTCTCAACGCCATCAAAAACACCGAGGCAGTCAACTTCGTGGGCGGCGCCCAGGACAGCCCAGCCGAGTTCGGTTTGGCCGATCCCCGTGCCGTGATCGTGCTGGCTTTCGACGCCGACCAGACGCACCGAATTGTGATCGGCGGCTACGCTGATCCGGCGAAGAAGCGGCTGGTGTACGTCCAGGTGGATGGGGCGGATTCGGTGGCGAAGGTGCATGTTTCGGACGCCAACGCGCTGCTCAGGCCCGGCAGCGCCTTCCGCGACAAGTCAGTGCTGACCATTCGCAAGAATGACATCGAGCGGATTGTCCTGGGGCGCCCAGCGAATGAGGGACGGCAAACGTTCGCGTTTGAGCGTGAGGACGGCGTCTGGTCCATGACGGCGCCGGTCGGGAGCGCGGTCAACGATGCCCAAATGAGCAAGCTGGTCAACCTGCTGGCAGAGCTGCGCGCCCAGCGCATTGTCGAGGGCGACGTGGAAGATCTCGGCAAGTTCGGGCTGGATGATCCGCAGTTCTCGGTCGAGGTGACGTATGCCGGCCAGCCGATCGTCAAAATCGACGACGGCCAGACGGAAAGGCGGCCGGGCGAGCCGGTGGTTGCCGAGGTGCTGGTGAGCCGCGGGGATGACGCGGTCTACGCCCATCGACCTGCGGACCCCGGCGTGGTGTACGTTGTGGGCGAGGTCGTCGTCGACATCCTGTCGGCCGAGTATCGCAAGAGCGACCTCTACAGCTTTGACGCCGAGCAGGTCAGCAAGGTGACCGTCCGCCACGGCGACCTAACCCAGGGATTCACCAAGTCCGACGGGCAGTGGGAATATGTGCCCGAGTCGGACATTCCGGTTGAGGACGACGCGGTGACGAACTACGTGTTGCGGGTGGCGGATCTCAAGGTGGATCACGTGGTCGCTTACCACGTCGATGACATGGCCGCGTACGGGCTCGACGAGCCGGCGTGGGAGGTCGGCGTGGAGCTTGACGGTCACGCGCTTCCGGCGTTGCTGATCGCGGACCAGAAGACCGACGAGGGCCTGTGGTACGCCCGGTCGGCGGATGCACCGCACGTGCTGGCGCTGCCGGCGGATACGGCAGAGCGCATTCGCATCGATCTGGCCGAATTCGAACGCCAGCCATAGGCGACCATCGCTGCATAATGGGGGCAGGAACGCCCCCCAGGCCTTATTGCCAAAATAAGTACGGGGCCACACCGCGGATTGCTGCGGCGTGGCCCCGCGGCGTTTGCGGACGCTGTGCCCGGTGCAGCGCAGCATGTTGCCCGGCCCGTCCGTCTTCGGAGTCCGTGGGACTGCCTGCCAGCCATGCCATAATGACAGAACAGAGCGGGATTCAGTCCGGCTGATCGAAACTCTAACTATCTATGAATACGTGATTTATGGGCGGCCGCGTGAGGTGCCCAGAACTGGCACGTCCCTTGCTTTCTTCCTGGCGTGGCGGTCGTGGGACCGCGGTGGAAAACGCAAGTGTACCGGCTGCGGCACTGGCCGTGCGACGGTCGAAGGATAGCTGAAGGAGGATTGTTATGGTCGCTCGAGATGTGAATCGGTGGAGCACGCTGAATGGTCTCCGGTCCGACGTGGACCGGCTGTTTGAGGCGTTCGTGCCCGAGCGGGCCGCTTGGGGAATGCGGCCAGCGGCCGCCTACCCGCCGCTCAACGTGTGGGAGGATGAGGAGCACCTCTACGTGGAAGCGGAGTTGCCCGGCGTCAAGATGGACGACATCGAACTGCTGATCGACGGCGAGGAACTGCACATCAAGGGCGCTCGCAAAGCCGAAGAGGTCGAAGGCGCCAATTACCATCGCCGCGAGCGCGGCGTGGGCGGTTTTTCCCGGAGCGTGCACCTGCCCTTCGCGGTGGACAGCGAGCGCGTGGGCGCCACGCTGCGGAACGGAGTATTGCTCATCGCGCTGCCGAAGGCGCCGGAAGTGAAGCCGCGCCGGATCGAGGTGACGTCCGCCTGAGTGGACTGGAGAGGACAGGACTGGCCGACGCGGCCGATACCGGTCGCGAAAGGAGAATACCAAGATGAATACGCAAGTAGCAGTCGAGCAGAAAAAGGACACCGCTCCGGAATCGACGCGGTTGACGCGCGACAATGTGTGCTATCGCCCGCACGTGGACATCCTGGAGGACGCCCAGCAGCTTACGGTGCTGGCCGATCTGCCCGGAGTGAAGGCGGAGGACATCGACATTCGCTGCGAGCAGGGCGAACTCACGATTCGCGGCCGCGTGACCGGGCGTGTGCCGGGCAAGGTGCGTTTTCTGCGTCGCGAATACGGGGTCGGCGATTTCGAGCGCAGTTTCCGGCTGAGCGACGTAATCGATACGAGCAAGATCGCGGCCGAGTGTCACGATGGGGTGCTCACGCTCGTGCTTCCGAAGGTGGAAGCGGCCCGGCCGCGGAAGATTGAGGTCAAGGCCGTGTAAACGGTTGTCCGGGCTGCGTACGCCGGTTGTCGTCCGGCGTTGGCGCCCGGGACATGCGGGAACATCGAAGGGAGGTGATTTTCGTGAGTCTGGTACGTTGGAGAAACAAGCGCAGCAACGAGGGGACGCCGTTGGCCCCGCCGTCCAACGTGCGGGGTTTGCGGACGGAGATTGATCGGCTGTTCGATCATTTCTTCGAGGATTTCGGCGGGTTGTGGCCGGAGTCCGCAGGATCGCCGGGGGAATGGCTTCCGGCGTTCGACGTGACCGAGAACGAGAAGGAGGTCGCCGTCCGGGCCGAAGTGCCGGGGGTCGACCCCAAGGACATCGAGGTCTCGGTAACGGGCAACGTGCTCACCATTTCTGGGGAGAAGAAGGAGAGCAGCGAGCAGAACGACGAAACGATGTACCGCTGCGAGCGGCGGTTTGGACGTTTCCAGCGCAGCATCGAGCTGCCCACCGCGGTGGAGGTCGACAAGGTGACGGCCAACAACAGCAACGGCGTGCTCACCGTGCGGCTTCCGCGGACGGAGGCCGCGAAGGCGAAGCGAATTACTGTTGCCGTGGATTCGAAGTAGGCCGCGGTTCGAACGAGCGTAGGATAATCGGCGGTGGTGCGAGATAAGGGTTTTCGCACCGCCGCCGGTGTGCGCGAGAGACGAGACGGGATCACGGGGACAGCGGTCAGTTGATCGAGTGCAACGTGACATCAAAGACAATAACGTCGTCGCCGCCGATGCCCGCGCCGGCGTTGCCATTTTCGCCGTAGCCCAGGTCCGGCGGGATGACGATGCGCCGGCGTCCGCCCACGTTCATGCCGAGGATGCCCTCGGCAAACCCGTCGATGACGCCATTGAGGCCGAAGGTTGAGCCTTCGCCGCTGTCGAAAATGCTGCCGTCGCGCTGGAGATAGCCGACGTAGTCGACAACGACGGTGTCGGCGCGTGATTCCGGGGAGCCGCCTTCGCCGACTTCGAAGTCATAAACCTGGAGGCCGGACTCGAGGGTGGTCAACTCCGCTCCCTCGGGGAGATCGGGCAGAGTGTCGTCCGCACTGTTGTCGTTCTCGTTCGTGTTGGCATTATCGTTCGAGTTGTCGTCGGCGTTGTCGTTGTCATTGGCGGCATCATCGGATGGCGGGAACGGTCCCAGGGGCGTTTCCGGCTCGGAGCTGTCGTTGCCATTCGTGTTGGGGGTGTCGGGCGTTGCGGCATCGGGTGTGAGCAAAGCAGCCACTTCAATGCAGCCGACGGTGATGCCGCAGGCGGCGATAATCGTGAGAGCGAGCAAGACCAAACGCATCGTGGGTTCCTTGTCGTGCTACGAGTTAAACGAGCCTGTGCCGACCGGTCCCGGGTATATCGGACAATCGGCGGGGCGGCATCATAACGCAGAACGGCAAGTCCAGGCCAGCCTGCCGGGGGAAGGCCGAGCGGCCCGAATTGGATCCGTGCCCGGCCGGGTGGGGCGTTGTATCGGCGGGGCGGTTTCTGATAACCTGGAGGACAGGAGCAACGAGCAATCCGCGCCGGCGAGGGGTCGCGGGGGCGGGGTGCAGGAACAGACCGAGGAACCCATATCATGACCACCGTGCAAGTGCGCGCCGCGCGCCGGGTCGGCGTGATCGTCTGCGCCCTGGCGGCCGGCTGGGGCAGCCCATCCGTTGCCGAGGCTCAGCAACCCATCCAGATCGGTTTTCTCTGGCACATGCATCAGCCGATCTACTACCCCTACGAAACGCCGGTGCAGGTGGATGCGGCCGGGCGGTTTTCGTTCAGCGTGACGGACGTGCACAATCAGCGGTTCGGGCCGTACACGAGTTGGCCGTACGACGCCGTGAACGCAGGGTCAGGCCTGGCCCACCTGGGGGCCCAGGTGAGCTTTTCCGGCTCGCTGGTTGAGAATCTAAATGCGCTGGAGGCGGCAGGCGTCAACGGCGGCATGTGGAACAACTGGGACTGGGCATATGACCTGGGCGTACAACTCGACACCAGCCTCGGGAACCCTCGGCTGGACATGGTCGCCTTCGGTTATCACCATCCGCTCATGCCCCTGCTCGATGAGCAGGATATCCGCATGCAGATTCGCCTGCACAAGCACGTGAGCGGACAGACCTGGACCGGCGGGCCGCCGTATTCGCGCGGAATGTTCCCGGCGGAGACGGCGTTCAGCACGCGCATGATTCCCGCCCTGGTGGCCGAGGGGGTGGAATGGGTGCTGGTGGACAACATCCATTTCGACCGCGCTTGCGTAGGATATCCGCATACGAACGCGTCGAACCTCTTTGCGCCAAATCCGGCTGACCAGATCAATCCCGACCCCGCGGATCACGGTGGAGCGTGGGTGCAGCTCAACAACCTGTGGGCGCCCAGCCGGGTGAGCGCCCCATTCGGCTACCAGCCGCACTACGCCCAGCATGTGGATCCGGAGACGGGGGCGGTGACGCGGATGGTGGTCGTGCCGGCTGCCCGATACGAAGGCAACGAGGACGGCCGGGGCGGTTATGGTGCGTTTCTCTACGACGTGGTCATGGATGGGTACCTTGCGTACAACACCGATCCGGCCCATCCCATGTTCGTGGTGTTGCATCACGACGGCGACAACTACGGCGGCGGCACCGAGGCGTACTACCATCACAATTTCCAGAACATGCTGAACTGGGTCAGCGGCGATCCGGACTACGACGTCACCACCGTGCAGGATTATCTTGATCGCTTCCCTGTGAACCCTGCCGACGTGATCCACGTTGAGAACGGCTCGTGGGCAGGGGCGGATAACGGCGATCCGGAGTTTAAAAAGTGGCTGGGCGATCCCGACGCGGGCGGCTGGAGCCCGGATCGCAACAGTTGGGCGGTGCTCACGGCGGCGAAGAACCGCGTCTTCACGGCCGAGGTGCTTGCGCCGGCCGTGAACATGCAGAATATCATGACCGGCTCCGGCAGCGCGACGGAAAAGGCGTGGCACTGGCTGCTCGTTTCCCAGGCGAGCGACTACTGGTACTGGGATGGCACCGAGATCTGGGACAGCGACGTGACCCGCGGCTGCAACCAGGCCGTCGCGTTTGCCGACGCGGTCATCGCCGGTCAGCCTGATGCCACGGCGCCGACCATATTTCTGCCGCAACGGGAGCCCTACAACCCTGGCGGTTACGAGTGGGGCGCCTCGCCGGAGGCCTCGGACTTCGAGGTCTGGACCTACGCCTACGACGTCAGTGGTCTGGCCAGCGTGACCCTGTACTGGCGCGTTGACGCGGATGGTGAAAACCCATTGAGCTCAATCCAGAATGAGACCTACGCCGGCGGGGCGGAAGTGGGCGCGTGGACGGCCGAAGCCATGACCGCCAGCGATGTGCCGCCGCAAAATGGCGTGCTTGCGCCGACGTATCGCGCCCAGCGCTGGGCGGCGATGATCACCGGGCAGGAAGACGTGTTGATCGACTACTACGTCGAGGCCATCGACGGAGAGGGCAATGTCGCCCGCAGCGACATTCAGCACGTGTACGTGGGCGTGCAGTCCGGCGGTGGGCAGCCCGGGGAGGACGCGGTCACGATCGATCCGGACCCGGCGCAGGCGGGTGAAGGCGTGCTGATTCAGTATAACGCGGCCGGTCGACCGCTGGGCGGCGCAGCGCAAGTTTACATCCACTATGGATTCAACAACTGGTCGCCGACCATCTCGCCCGATCCGGCCATGAGCTGGAACGCGACCGCGGAACGTTGGGAGATCACATTTTTGGTGCAAGGGTCGGCGACGCAGTTGGATATGGTCTTCAATAACGGCGCGGGGACGTGGGATAACAACGATGGCCAGGACTGGCACTTCACGGTGGAAGGCGGAGGACCGCCGCCGGTGACGTGGCAGATGGATGGCGTGCTGGACGCGGCGGCGACGCTGGTGGCGGAAAACGCCGGGGTGTCGCTTTACGCCGGCATCGCCGGAGACGTGCTCTACGTGGCGGCCGATGACGCCGGCGAGGGGAATGATCACTTCATTCTGCTGGCCGACACGCCGGGAGCGCTGCATTCGGCGCCCTGGGCGAAGGCGGGGCAGGTGGCCGGTTGGGACGCGTTCCTGGCGGACGAGAACGACAACGACTACGAAGGCTGGTTCGATGCGTCGGGGACGACGGCCGCGGCCACGGGGCCCAACGGCGGCGTGCTGGAAGGCACGATCAATCTCGTGGAGGAACTGGGAGCGCTCCCCCTGGAAATCCATCTGGCATTTGCGCCGTATGCCACGAACGACGGGGGCGCACTGGTCTCTGCCAGCCAACTCCCTGCTACGCTCGATGGTGACGGTTCCGTGCAGGCTGGGGAATATATCGCGGTGGATCTCTGTGCCATGCGCACCGACCACGAGCCGCTCGATCTGAACACCGACTGCGTCGTGGACGTATCCGACCACACCCTGCTGGTTGCGTGCCTGACCGGTCCGGGCAATGCGCCCGCGCCGGCCTGCCCTGCCGGGGTGGATGCCGACGTTAATGGTGACAGTACGGTGGACCTGCTTGATTTTGCCGCCATGCAGCGCGCCCTGGGCGAGTAGCCGGCGGCTGCGACCGGTCAGTCATCCATTGGGTCCGTCTCGTCTTCCGGCTCGGGTGGGGGCGCCGTGGCAGCTTGTAGGCGGCCGAAGATCTCACCCTCGAGATCGCCGCGCGGGGCAAAGCCGTTGTACTTGTCGCGCAGCATGGCTTTTTCATCCTCGTCGGCGTTCAAGGCCCGGTCGAGGTCGAGACAGAGACGGGCGATGCGGCCCATGGCCGGCATCAGTTCAGAGGCTTCGATGCGGGGGGTCATGCGGGCGATCTGTGCCCAGCGGCCCAGGGGCGTCCACGCGCGGACCAGCTCGTACCATGCCGCCAGGGGCGACACGGGATCAGGCCGGGCGACGGACAAATCGCACCAGGTCACATCCTGTCCCTGAATCATGCGCTCGAGACCGCGTTGATCGCCGTCGGTGAGCACGAGATTCAAACGCCGCGAGAGGGCGAACGTCAGCCCCCAGGAGATCGCCGGCTTGCGGCGCAGGGGCAGCGGCAGCAGGTCGTAGGCCCACTCCAGGGCGACCAGTGGACGCGGGGCGTTGCTCGCCGCCCAGTGCCCGCCGCGGGCGAGCAGGTCCATCAGGCAGATGAAGGGCGCGACGTCGACCACCGTGTGGGCAACGACCGGTGACTCGTTCAGGGTCCAAGCGGGCAGGGTCAGCGGTCCGAGTGACTTGGGTACCGGCTGCGGGGGCGAAATGGCATGGGCGAGGGCCCGGTGCACCCGCAGGGGATTGTAGCCGTACTGCCGATACGCGGCCTCGTCGAGCAGGACCACGTGGGTCCAGACCCGCTCGCCACCCCGGGCGGTGTGTTCCTTGCCCGCGTAACAACAGTGGGCGATGCAGAATCGCCCGGTGGGTAACGGGTAAGCCAACAGGCCGATCGCGTTCGGGTCGGTGCTGCTCAGGTTTCCGTGCGAGGGTGATCGGCGGGTGATCTCAGTTTTTTCCTCGGGCCGAACACCCGCGCTGTGGACGACGATGCGATACCCTTCGCCCATCGGCGACCTGATGGAGGTGAAAATCGCCTGGTCGCCGGACACCGTGGCGGCGCCGCGCGGCGGGGCGGGCAGGCGCATCGGAGCCGTGGAGGCGCGCGCGGTCGTCGCGGGCACGGCCGACGGCTCTCCCGAGGGTCGGCGTTGCGGCAAGGGAGGCCGACGACGGTTTACAATTGATCGATAATCCATTCAAACGGCTCCAGAATGCCCTGCAACGCGGTGTGCAGCGGGACGGGCACCACATAGTCGTCGGCCCCGCCGGAGGTGGCGTAGCCGAGCGAGCCCACGACGGTGGAGGCGAAGAATTCGACGTTTTCGAAACGCGATTCACACATGTTCCACAACCGATTGAGGTTGGCCTCGACGAACGCCCGGGGGTGGTCGAAGACCTCGGGGCAGTAGTCGGCCTTGCAGAGCACAATGGCCGTAGGCGTCTTGATGCGATCCTCCCGTCCGGTGGTGAACATGGTGTCGATGTAGCTGAGCATTTTGAGGGCGAAGAAGTCCGGGTGGGTGGAGCCGTTGGCCGCTTGGGCGGCGTCGATCAGCAGCACCGAGCCCTTCGATTGCGTCATCAGGCTGTGAATCACCTTGAAGGTCTTGGGGGCGGCGATCTCGGCGGCGAGCGATTCGCCGGCCATGTCGGGCATGATCAAATCGACCCACTTGTGCGTCGGGCCGCGCTGGAGGATCTGGTAATAGGCCCAGTACCACTGGTTGGGCTCCATGGGCGTTTTCGGCGGAAAGGTGCGGTGGGCCATGTGGGCGATCACGTTCTGCTGGAGATCGATGGAGTAGGCCCCCTTGGGGACGGCCTCGAACTCACCGGCGCGTTGGGCGAGCATGTCGAGCAGGAAGCCAAGGTAGACCGTTTTTCCGGCGTTGCTGTCGCCGATCACGCTGACGATTTGCGGGGTCCGCTCCTGGGCGATGGAATCGCGGACGATGGCCATTGGCGCCGAGCAGGTGCCGCACAAAACCGCGTTCTCAGAGTTGGGTGTCTTGCAGATGAGGCAGTCGTTGGCATTGCGAATCGGTGCGTACGTGACGCTCATGGTCGTGTCCTTTTGGGTGGAGGGATTAAGGGACTGAGGCGATTATGGTCACCCACAACCATCTGAATGCGTTCGGTCCCTGTATCCCCCAGGCTGTCAACGGTGGTTGCTTCCAGCTTCGTTTCGACTTCAAGTTCAGGCGGCCCGAGCAGTGCTTCGACGGCGAGCGCTCCGGGCACTGGTATTAGCAAATTGTCTCACTTGGAGACCGGTTCAGTATTCTGCATGGCGGCGCACGGCGTTCGACTCGTCTTGCTTGTACGACTCTCACGCGCCGTGCTTAGCCATGGCACCCTTCGGTCAGTGTGCCCGCCCGTTCCTCGCAACCCTGGCTCGTCAGTCCCGGTATCTTTTTCATCCCGTCATGTCCAGGGCGCAGCGAAAGCCCGTGTTGTGCGTGCGCAGCAGGCTGGCGAGACCGGTGCGGAAACAACTGGTTGCCTGCGACGGGAAATAGGTGTCGTAAGCGCCGCCGCGGATGCTCTTCATCAGCATGTCGCCGACAACCGGCCGGCCTTCTTCATCGGTGACCTCAAAGTCCGAGGCGGTCCATTCCCAGGCGTTGCCGACGAGTTGCAGGACGCCGTTGGGGGCGGCCCCAGCCTGGAAGTCCCCGACCGGGCTGGTGTCACCGACGCCGGAGGCCCAGATGTTGCAGCGGGAGGTGTCCAGGGCGTCGCCCCAGGGATAGCGGCGCAGGACGTATGCGGAACTGCGAATCCGCCAACTCGCGGCGACCTGCCATTCGGCTTCGGTCGGCAGGCGATAGCCCGCCCAGGCAGCGTAGGCGGTCGCCTCGTAGTAGCAGATTCCGACTACAGGGTGGTTGGCGCGGCGTTTGTCGTGTCGGCCGTTCTTCCAGAAGCGCGGACCGGGCTGGTCGGTTGAATCCTTGTAGTCGATCAGGTGGGGCCAGAGCTCCTCCGGCCAGAGGGACAGATCGCTGTAGCCGCCGCCATCGACGAAATTCTGAAACTCTCCATTGGTAACGGGGTAGCGCGACATCAAGAAGGCGTTGGTATCCACGTCCTCCTCGGCGCAGCCCGGGGCGTCGCTGATGGTCAGCGGGATGGAAGCACAGCCATCGGGGACCATGGCGAACTGCTCGTCGATCGCTTCGCTGGCGGCGTGGACGGCTGCCCGCACCTCGGGGTGGCCGCGCCAGCGATCGGGATGGGCGACCACCTGCCCGAAACGGCCCAACTGGACGAACCGACGAAGCTCATCAGATTCCAGCGCGATCGGGTCGGCCGGCACGTACTGCTCCGGAGGCGGCGCCGCGGGCTTGGCCGCCACCGGGTCGCAAGGGGCGACCGTCGGCTTGGATTTGCGCGAGAGCAGTCTGAGTGGCATGGTCAATCTCCCATCAACCGGCGCTGCGCCGGGTGAGACTAGGCGCCGATGGCGCGACGCTTGGCGTCGCGGCACAGTTTCTGGAATCGCTCCACGGAGTCATCGGCCTTCTTCTCCGTGGCGGAGGGCATGCCGGCATCGGCCGGCGCCTGCGGCGCGGCATCGCGCGGCACGCCATACCTGGGCAAAAGCTCTTCCGTCTGGTCAGACAGCGAGGTCAGTTCGCTATCGAGGTGGCGCTGGAGGCCCGCGAGGCTGGCGGACGCAGCGTTCAGTTCGACCAGCTTGGCGTCCCACTCGCGCTGCATGGCCGCGAGCTGTTCCTGCTGGGTGGTCAATTCGCGGTTGCGGCCGGCCAGGTGCATGCTGAGATGTTCGAGCTCGGTTTCGCGGGCCTTGATCGTGGCCCGTTCAGACTCAATGGCCTGGACTTGGGCGGTGAGCTGCTGCCGCTGGGTCTGGATGTCCTGCCGCGCCGTCTGGAGTTCAGCCTCGAGGTTCTGAGCCGCGGCCTGCTCGGCGAGGAAAGCTTCACGTTCCTGCTTGAGCCGAGCCGCGTCGGCCTGAATCTCCTTTTGCACGGCATCGAGGCGGCTGCGCTCGGCGTCGAAAGCCTGCTTGTGGCTGGCCACTTCCTCGGCTGAGGCGGCGAGGGCGGCTTCGCGCTGCTTGAGCTTCTCTTCGCGGGCGACCGCTTCCTGGAGGCGTTGCTGACTCTCGTCGTCGTACTTCTTGAGTTCGGCAAGACGGCGTTCGTGGGCCTCGGAAAGCTGCTCGGCTTCGGCCTTGAGCTGCTCGTACTCGGTGAGACGACTGTTGAGTTCGGTCTCGCGCTGTTCGATGGCTACGCAGAGATCGGCGCGTTCGGCGTCGAAAGCAGCGCGCTGCTGATCGAACTGGCTGTAGTGCTCGACGAGGGCCTCGCGGCAGTCCTCGAGGGCGGTTGCGCGGGCGTCGAGCAGTTCGCGCAGGGTGCGCATGGCCTCGACGATGTCGCGGCCCAGTTGCTCGATCTGCTGGACATCGACGGCGTCCGCCGCCTGAACGTCGACTGTCGTATCCTGTTGATTCATCGTCACCCCATCCTGTACGGCGGGCTCGCACACCCGCGAGCGCCGTTGCGTGCCCCTGGTTGTCAGGTCCCCTCCGCGAGCAGTTCGCGAATGCTCTTGGTTCCGTTGCAGAGACGCCGCTTGATCTTGATCTGCCTAGCAAGCTTGGGATCAAGCGTCGCGAGCAGCGCCTCGTCTTCATCGTAGCGGCTGTTGGTCGGCTCCTTCGTCTCCGGTTCAGGCGTTTCAAACGCTCGAATGCCCGTCTTGGGCTTGGCGTCTGCGCCCTGCAAGTGATCTACCCGCAAGCCGGGCTTTTCGCTCGGCGGCGCCGGTGTGGGCGCGGGCGGAATCCGCTCGCGATCGGCGCTGGCCTGGGCGGCGGAACGGGTTGCGTCCACCGCGGCGGCCCCTTCGGCGGCGGTTTCCGCCGCCATCCGGCGGTTGGCATCCGCAGCGCGCTGCCTCACGGCGTCGTGGGCGGCCTTCATGGCCTGGGCCCACTCGCTGATCCTGGCGTCGAGGTCTTCGATGGCGCGGTCGATTGACCCGTCATCGCTCGGCACCGCAATAATCGGCCTGTCGAAATCGGTCGTGTCCATAAGCTCGTGGCGCAGCGCAGGCCCCGCGCGAAGCGCCCGGATAATCGAGGTCGTCAAAGCATTTGCTCGTAAGCTGTCTGGTTTACTATACGTTTCGCGTCTTTGGCGTGCGTCGGCTTTTTGTGTCAGATGGGCGCCGTCCGGTAAGATATTCGAACTAGCGCCTCCGCGCGTGGCGCGTTTGCCCTGAGCGGACGGCGTTATGGGCAAGCAAACGGCAGGAATCCGTGCCGGCGCCAGACAAAGGCATCGCCCTGGGGCATCGGCCTGGCGATCGGTCATATAGGGGAATTCAATGATCCACGACATTACGCCGCCGGCGAGCGAGCGGCTGGCAGTCTATCCCGGTGACGTGCCGCTGCGTCGCGAGGTGCTCAGCGATCTGGCCGCCGGCGACGCGGTGACCCTCTCGGCGCTGCACGCCACGGCCCACCTGGGAGCGCATGTCGACGCCCCAAGCCACTACGGCGCGGCGGAGCGCAGCATCGATCAATGTCCACTCGAACGCTTTATCGGGCACTGCCAGGTGGTGCGGGTGGACGTTGAGGGCAACACGCACGTCATCCGGCCCATGCTGCCTGCGAAGTTGGCCGCTCCGCGGGTGTTGCTGGCCACCGGTACCTGGCCGGACCGCAGCCGGTTCGTCGAGGACTATGCGGGGCTTTCGCCGGCGCTGATCGAGGCGCTCGGCGGGGAGGGCATTTCGCTGATCGGCGTGGATACGCCGAGCGTAGACGGCTTCAAGGACGAGACACTGCCGGCGCACGCCGCCTGCCTGCGGCAGGACATCTTCATTCTCGAAGGCATCGATCTTTCCGACGTCCCGGATGGGGTCTACGAGTTGATCGCCTTGCCGCTGAGGCTTGCGGGCTTTGAGGCCAGTCCGGTGCGTGCGGTCTTGCGCACGCTGTAAAGGGCCGCGCAGCGGCCGGTGAGCAAGTGGGATGGAGTGACGTATCGCGGCACTTAAAGCCAAACTTTCGCATTGATCTTTGTATTCGTTATATCCGCACGGGCAAAGTTAGGCCTCCTTGCGGTCCACTTCCGCCGCGGGCATATTGAATGATGAGGGAAAGGTCATTTGCGGTCTACGCTGCCTTCGCCCATCGGGGATTGCGGATCGAGCGGGCCACAGTCAACAAGGGGGGCGATTCGTCTGAGGGGCAGCGCAGCACGGGGATGTGCTTCCGATGCGTGCGAAGGCAGCGTCGCTGGCTCCCGCCCGGCGGCAAGCGTCGGATCGTGAATGATACCGGGGGATGATGCTGTTTGTTGTGCGCGCTTTCCGTATCCGACTATGGTTGCGGCGCGCGCGAGGGCATCGGTTCCGCGGTGGCACATCTTCAATGCACGGGTCCGATTACAAGCTTTCTCTTGATTGCGACGTTCGTCGCGGGAGGCGGGTATGCGCTGGCACATTGTGAAAACAGGTTTGGGATGCTTGCTGGTCTGGGCGTGGTCGCCCGTCTGGGCAACACCGTACTTTGTGATCGAGTCTGCAGAGGATTGGGCGGAGGCGCAAAGCGCCGGCCGGGTGGAGGCCGTGCCGGAGCCCGAGTGGTTCGAGTACATCAATCAGTGGAATGCCTACCTGGAGGAAGGGGAACCCTACCCACCACATCTGTATCTGCCGGCCTATCCGCCAACTGGCGAGCTCTACGTGCACGGTGGGGGAGGCGGAGGCGGCAACGACCCAGAGGACGCCGGCCTGGTTATGACCTGGGGTAACGAGCAAACACCCCCGGGTTCTTACTCAAGCGCGTGGGAGCTGGTCTATGTTGCAGACCCCGACCTGACCAACTGCACGATCACGGTGACAGTCACCGCTCCGTCCTTTATCAACGTGGTGTCGTTCGGGATCAAGGACGCGGCCGGTGCGATCCGCGCCTGGTACTGGAACGTTGGACCGGGCGGCCCGCTGCTGCCGGGCATGCCGACCACGGTCACCATCAATACATCGATGACTGGCGTCGGCGCCACCAACCCGCCGGCCAATTCGTTCATGAACAATCCCGCGTTCGACATCACCCAGGCGCTGCTGTTCATTTTTGACGAGAACTCGAACTGGGTGGGGGACATTGGGGTACCGGCGCCGGGGACCGGCCTGATCGCGTCGTGGAACTACTGGCACAACATTTCGGTCGTGCCCTTCCAGGGGCCCATCAAGTGGGCTCAGCCGCCCACCTACAACGAATTCACCCCCTTCCCGGATTGTTTCTACGGCTGGGACGAGCTGTCGGATTATCATCAGGGCCCCATCATCGCGGACGACTGGCTGTGTGATGACGATCGTCCGATTACTGATATTCACTGGTGGGGGTCTTATCTGAACTGGGCCGGGGAGGCCGCGCCGCCGATCGCGCCCGACCGGTTCCACATCGCCATCTGGACCGACGTGCCGATTGGCAGCGGAAACCCGGAGTTCAGCCATCCTGGCCGCTTGGTGCATGAGTGGATCGTGCCCCGGGGCGAGTTGCTCGAGCGGCGCGTCGGCTGCGATTTCCACCCCCAGTTCATGGGCGGACCGGACACCTGCTTCCGCTACGACTTTTTCATACCGCGCAGCGACTGGTTCTGGCAGGAACCAGGGTCGACGGTGTACTGGATCAGCATTTCGGCGATCTTTCCCCAGGTCCAGCCGTGTTCGTGCAATGGAGACGTCAACGGTGACGGCATGATCAGCGCGCTCGATCTGGTGACGATCCTGAGCGCCGGGTGCTGGAACCAGCCCGCCTCCGCCTGTCCCGCGGCAGACGTGGATTGCAGCGGTTTCATCGACCAGGGTGACGTGGACGCGGTGAATTGCCAGATCCAGGCTGGTTTCCCGGACCCCGCGTGCTGTCCAACGAGTGCGCCACACCCCTGGGGCTGGAAAACCCGAGAGCATTATTACAACGACGACGCCGTGCGCATTCTCGACCCAACCTCTCCGACGCTGGGAGCCGTCTACGCCCAGGGTGTGCCCATCGAGGACCTGGAGGGCGATACCTGGGATATGGCCTTCGTGCTGACCAGCGATCGCGAACCGGCGCCGCCATCGGAACTGAAGTGGGATCAGCCACCCGTCCCCATTGAACCCGATAATGTCTACTACGGCTGGAACGAGTACTCGGTCTGGGGTCCGAGCGCGGCGCTGGGCCAGGTCGTGGCCGACGACTGGTACTGTGATACGCCGGACCCAGTCACGAAGATCCGCTGGTGGGGCTCGTTCATTGGCTGGACCGGCACGGAACCGCCGTCGTTACCGTCGGTGTTCCACCTGGGCTTCTGGACCGATGTTCCGGCCGGAACGGGGGACCCCGATTTCAGCCACCCGGGCGACATGCTTCATGAAGTGCTCTGTTCGAACTACACCTGGCAGTTCGTAGGCTGGGATTTCAACCCGGCGACCCAGGAATACGAAACGTGCTTCCTCTTCGAGCAGGACCTCCTGCCCGGGGAGTACTTTTACCAGGAGACGGGCGATAACATTTACTGGCTCAGCATTGCGGCTGAATATGTCGGCGGCGTCTCCCCAGCCTACCCATGGGGCTGGAAAGCCCGGCCACGAGACCCGAACTCCCTTGCGCCGGACGACGCGGTGCGGATCTTCGATCCCACGGCGCCAGTGGTCGGCAGCCAGTACGTGAACGGCGAGCCCATCTTCTGGCCGACGCCGGACGCGTCCTGGGACATGGCGTTCGAGCTCATTGCTGAAAGCAGCGCCGGACCGATCTACAAGTGGGAGCAAACGCCTGATCTCGCGCCGACCGGCATCGATGTTAACGCGAGCACGGCGCCGCCGTCCGGGCCGTCCTACGTCCTGGCGGATGATTTTCCCTGCACGGAAACGGGCCTGCTGACCAACATCACCATCTGGGGCTCGTGGGACGGGGATCAACTGCCATTCTATCCGGGCGGCTTGCCGGATCCGACGGCGGTGGAGTGGTTCCTCAGCATCCATGCAGACATTCCCGCCGATCAGAGCCCGACGGGCTACAGCATGCCCGGTGACGTGCTCTGGATGCGTCCCTTCGCGCCCGGAGAGGTGGACGCCCTGACCCACGCCGTCAACCTGGAAGAGGGATGGATGGATCCGCCGGATCTCTATCGCCCCTTCGCCGATACGGTCTGCTGGCAGTACTTCTTCGCCATTCCCCTGCCGGAGGCGTTTCTACAGGAGGCGGGCAACATCTACTGGCTCGATGTGCAGGCTCGACCCCTGGGAGGCGATCCGAACATTCGCTTCGGGTGGAAGACCTCGATGATGCACTGGAGCGACGACGCCGTGTGGGGCGACGGGCCGGAGCCTTACCTGGGCCCCTGGGGCGAGTTGCGCTACCCGCCCACCCATCCGTTGTTCCCTCAGTCGATCGACCTGGCGTTCACGGTAGAGAACGATCCGGCGACGTCGCAGTGGAAGTGGATGCAGGAGCCCGACCTCACCCCGACGGGCATCGACGTAAACTGCACGGCCGCGGGTGCTTCTGCACCGTACGTGCTCGCAGACGATTTTCTGTGCACGACCAGCGGCCTCCTGACTGACATTCATGTCTACGGCTCATGGCTGGACGATTATCTGCCGTTTGGCCTGCCCGACGCCGTAGGGTTCATGCTGAGTCTTCACGAGGACATCCCCGCGAATCAGAGCCCCACGGGCTACAGCATGCCCGGCGTACAGTTGTGGTCGTGGTACGTGCCCCCGCAGGAATACGGGGTTGTCCTTTGGGCTGACATGCTCCAGGAAGACTGGCTCAACCCGCCGGATGACTATCTGCCGCTCGGCGACACCATGTGCTGGCGATACGACTTCTTCATCCCGAACGACCAGGCCTTCGTGCAGGAGGAGGGTACCATCTACTGGTTGAACGTGCAGGCGCTGCCCGATGACCCGGCGGCCGTCTTCGGATGGAAGACCTCGCTGGATCATTGGAATGACGACGCGGTTTGGGTTCGCGGGGAGGATCCGGTGGTCACGCCGTGGAACGAGTTGCGCTATCCCGAAGGCCATCCGATGGCGGGCGCCTCCATCGACTTGGCGTTTATCATCACCGGTCCTGCGGAAGGCGAGGCGTACACCAAGTGGTCTCAGCCGCCTGAGCCGTACGTGCCAGAGGATGCCTTCAACGGTTGGAACGAGTTGTCCCACTACGGCGGACCGCAGCTCGTCGCAGACGACTGGCTGTGCACCAACGGGTACCCGGTGACCGACGTCCACTGGTGGGGATCGTATCTCGGCTGGGGCAACACGGAGCCGCCGTATCTGCCGGAGGCGTTCCACATCGCGATCTGGACGGACGTGCCTGCCGGTGTTGATCAACCCTTCAGCCATCCGGGCAATGTGCTCTGGGAGCACTGGTGCACCGACTATACCTGGCGCTTCGTCGGTTGGGACTGGGATCCGCGTGATCCCACAGTGCCGCCGGAGGCATGTTTCCGCTTCGACCAGTTGCTGCCCGAGGATCACTGGTTCCTCCAGGAGGAGGGCGACAACATCTACTGGATCAGCATAGCGGCGGCCCCCGACGCGGGCGTGCCCCCGGATTATCCGTGGGGCTGGAAGACTCGGCCGCGCGATCCCGCATCGTCCGCTCCGGACGACGCCGTGGTAATCTTCGATCCACTGACACCGTCGCCTGGAGCCATGTACCAGGCGGGCGCGCCGATTTTCTGGCCTACGCCAGCGGACTCGTGGGATATGGCGTTCCAGTTGACGACGTTACCGACCTGTATTCCCGCAGACGTTAACTGCGACAGCGCGGTCAATGGACTTGACATTGCCGCTGTGAAAGCGCCGGGTACCTGGCAGCAACCCGTCGGGGGCGCATTGGAGCCGCGCGCCGACGTAAACGGCGACGGCAACGTAAACGGGCTGGACATCGCGGCGATCAAAGCACCCGGCACATGGTCGACAAGTACTGGACCGTGTAACTGCCCCTAACACAAAAGACTCGGTTCGCTGAACTGAGCGACATGCGTGCCCGTCGGCAGGACACAAGATCCAGCAGGCGGGCACGCTCTTTGCATCCTTCTAAAACATGCGGGAGAGAGTTCTTTCGGTTCGTCGTTGCTGTGCACCGATAGGATCGTCGGGCGACAGTTTTAGGTGCAGCGAGTATGCGCCGAGTTGTTTCGATTGGATGGGTCAATCGTACGCCCGGATCCCCGTGACGGCTTCGCCGATCACCAGCGTGTGGATGTCGTGGGTGCCCTCGTAGGTATAGACGCTCTCGAGGTTGCACAGGTGCCGGCCGCACTGGTAGTCGTCGATGATGCCGGCCGCTCCCAGGATGTCCCGGGCCGTGCGGGCGCAATCAAGCGCCATGGCCACGTTGTTCATCTTGCCCATAGAAACCTGGTGGTGCTGGAGCTTGCCGGCGTCTTTGAGTTGGCCGAGACGCAGGGCGAGCAACTGCCCCTTGGTGATCTCTGTGATCATGTGGGCAAGTTTGCGCTGGACGAGTTGGAAGGCCGCGATGGGGCGACCGAACTGATGGCGCTCCTGTGCGTATTGCAGCGCCTCATCATAACAGGCCATCGCCGCCCCGAGCGCTCCCCAGACAATGCTGTAGCGGGCCTGGTTCAGGCATGCCAGCGGCGCCTTCAGACCGATTTCCGAGCCTGGCAAGTAATTCTCCTTGGGAATGCGGACACCATCGAAAGAAAGCTCGGAGGTGACTGACGCCCGGAGGGAGAATTTGTTGTGGATCTCCGGGGCGGAGTAACCCGGCATACCTTTTTCCACGAGGAAACCCCGGACCGCCCCATCCAGCTTGGCCCAGACGATGGCGACGTCGGCGATTGTGCCGTTGGTGATCCACATCTTGGCGCCGTTGAGCACGTAATCGTCGCCTTCCCGCCGAGCGGTTGTGGTCATGCTGCCCGGGTCAGAGCCGCTGGCCGGCTCGGTCAGACCAAAGCATCCGATCAACTTGCCCGCCGCCATGCCCGGAAGCCAGCGTTGCTTCTGCTCTTCCGTTCCGAAGGTGAAGATGGGCCACATGCACAGGCTGGACTGCACCGAGACGAAGCTGCGCAGTCCGCTGTCACCCCGTTCCAATTCCTGGTTGATCAGCCCGTAGGCGATGGCGCCGACGTCGGTGCAGTCGTAGCCGTTGAGATTCGCACCGAACATGCCGAGGGCGCCCATCTCGGGCACCAGGTCGAGCGGGAAGGTCCCCGCGCGATTGTGTTCGGCAATCACCGGCAGAACACGCTCATCCACGAACTGCCGCACCGTCTGGCGAATCAGTCGCTGGTCATCGTCGAGGAGGTCGTCCACGCGGCAGAAGTCGGGTGACTGGTAGTGGGTCATGGCGTCTGCGGACATCCCGTAGCTGAAGACAAGGTGAAAGGCGTGCGCAGCGCGCGCCGTTGCGGTTGGTATACCGGCAAATGGCCGGCGAGTTCAACCCTGAGCCCTGTTGGCCAATGGGGTTCGCGGCCGGGCAATGGCTTGCCGCAATCGGCGCCGTCCGCTACAAAACTCCTGCCCCGGAGCTGTCCGGCGGCAAAATCGGACCGGATTCTACTTTCTGAGTGAGGAGGATGGGCATCATGAGGGATGGACTTCGTGTGGTTGCGCTGGGTATCGCCATGGCAGGAGCGGCCGGTTGCACATCCGTTCCGGGCCTGAACAACAACGAAACGGCGACGAGCGTCACTGCGGTGACCGGCTTCGACAGCGCGCGCCGGGGGGGATCGACGACGGGCGTTCGCGACGACTCGGTGTGCGAAGGCTGGTATCCGGAGGCGCCCAATCACATCGTCGAGATCGAAGACGCCATGGCGATGACGATACGGGGCACGAGTGGGGACGATCTGCGTATCTGGATGCGCGGCGGCCAAAGCAACTTCTGCTCCACCGGCGCGACCGTTCAAGAGTACATGCGCTTCTGGAATCGGGGCACGGTCGAGGTGTACGTAGGCACGCTCGAGCAAGCGGAGCAGATCGAATACGTACTTGAGTTCGAGGAAAACTAGTCCTCACTCGGCTGGGTGACTGGCCAGTGCCGGGAACGCGCTGGCTATCACCGGTTACAACGGTTCCACCCGATCCGTGAACGTCAGGCCAGCTTCTTCCAGTTCAGCGAGGATGGGCGTATAGATCGACGGCAGCGTGGGGATGTGGGCGCCGACGAGGGCACGCCCGCTGTCACGTCCGAACTGACCATTGAGGACCAGCTTGACCGCCAGGGCGGCCGGCAGGCCCACCGTCTTGGACATGGCGGTAAAGCCGTCGGGGTCGCCGTATGCGATCAGCGTCGAGAAGTGCTTCTCACGCCGGCCGCCCTCGTCCGGATACGCGACCTCGAATTCATGCTGGAGGATGACCAGGTCGCGGGCGCCCGGGGGCAGGGCGAGCTTTTGTTTGAGCAGGTGGACAAGCGCGTCGGCCATGGTCTCGCCGTCGTGACCGATGGGCGCATCGGAGAAAAGCCCCAGCCAACACAAGCGGTCCATGATCGCGCCGGTCGGGCTGATGCCCAGATGGAGGGCGACGCGTTCCGGAAGGCTTAGACCGGCCGTGGTCCGGGGGATGAACATCTCGACGCACTCTGCCCAGGTGCGCTTGGCGAGGTTGGGGATCGGCAGTGTGTCGTTGGGCAGGCCCAGACGCACAATCTGCTGCCAGGTCTCGCTGAACCCCGGGAAACGCAGCGTGCCGCGGATCATGGTGCGCGCTTGCTTCAGGCCATAGGTGTCGAGGTACGACAGGGAGTCGCGGTTCGGATAGCCCTCCATAACGCCGACGCCGGGGACGTCGACCGGCCAGGTGCGGGCGAAGACCTGTGGGTAGGGGACCACCTTGATGGCGCCGTCAATGAGATACTGAGCGCCCTTCTGGGCGGCCATCACCACGTTACGCGGGTTCCAGGTGATCACGTACTTAAGCGGGTTTGACGCGGTATTCGGATCGGCCACCCCGCTGCCGTAGGAGGCAAAGCTGGTGATCTGTCCGCCGCGAGCCCGGATGGCGTCGATCACCTTCATGGCCGACATGTGGTCGATGCCGGGATCCAGGCCGGTTTCGGTGAGCAGAAGCACGCCGCGTCGCTGGGCCTCTGCGTTAAGCTCGCCGATTCGGCGGTCGCAATAGGAGGCGCTGACCATGTGCTTGCCATGCTCGACGCAGGCGGCGGCCACCTGGTGCTGGAACCGAGGGGCAAGGAAGCAGACGACGACGTCGGCCTGGCGGATCTGACTGGCGAGCATGGCGTCGTCGCTGGCATCCAGGGGGACCGCGCTGCCGTGGGGGTGGCCGCCCACACGGCCGCTGGCCTGGGCATGGTCACGATCGGCAACGGTGACGAACCATCCGCCGGCTTGGGCTTCATCGAGGAGATAGCGAATGAGGTAGGGGGCGCTCTGGCCGGCGCCGAGGACGAGGATGTTCTTCATATGGGGAAACGCTCCAGGTCGGCTTTTCTGACTGGCCGCCGTCTGAACGACGCTGTCGAGCGTCCCCGGCGGCGGAGAACGATCGGTGCGCGGGGCGATCTTATCGTGCCCTGGCGCGGAAACAATTACTGGATTATAGTGGCTGCCGGGGCAACTCTCGGGAGCAACTGGACGCGCTCCGGCGCGTCCGGTTTGGCCGTGACGCGCCGCGCCGGGTATGATACGGTTTGCCCTTTGAGCGGGCGTGAGGCAAGTCGCACAGGCCCATGACGGTTCTGCGAGGAGTTGGCGATGTTTCTGCACGTGCTGCGGGCGATGTTTGTGCTGGCGGTCGTGGCGGTGGCGTGGAGTTTCGTGGCCGCCGACGATGACCCCAGCAGCATGCTCACCTTCCTGCAATTCAACAAGCCCTGGGTCCTGATCGGCGTCATCGTGCTCGCCTTGGGCGTGATCGGGGTGGACGTGATTATCGGACAGAAGTCGCTGCTGGCGCTGTCCGGGCTGTTTTTCGGTGTGCTGGTGGGCATGGTTCTCGCCTTTGGCATCTCCGTGATCATTGACCTCGTGATCCAGTCGGTCGCCCCGGATTTACGGCAGCCGGTGCACGCCGACGTGACCAAGGATCAGCTTGTGCCGGCCACGGACCGGACGGGGAACGCCATACTGGTCAAGCAGAAGGTGTCGACGAAAGAGGTCATTGGATACCGCGACCACTCCGCGATCAGCACCCTGAAGATCATTATCGGGGTGATCTGCTGCTACCTGTCGGTCAGCTTCATCATCCAGACGAAGGACGATATCCGATTCGTCATACCTTACGTGGAGTTCGCCAAGCAGACCAAGGGCAACCGCCCCATGCTGCTGGACACCTCGGTCATTATCGACGGCCGGATCGCGGACATCTGCGATACGCGGATCGTGGAATCGGAGTTGATCGTTCCCCGTTTCGTGCTCCAGGAATTGCAGCTCATCGCCGACAGCGGCGACAAGCTCAAGCGTAATCGGGGCCGGCGCGGGCTCGACATCCTCAACCGGATGCAGCTCAACGAGAAAATCGACATCCGCATCATGGATGTGCATCTCGAACGGGAGGATGCCAAACGCAGCGTCGACGAAATGCTGGTCGAGCTGGCCATGAAGATCGGTGGACGGGTCGTCACCAACGACTACAACCTCAACAAAATCGCCCAGCTTCGGGGGGTGGCCGTGATCAATATCAACGACCTGGCCAACGCCCTGAAGCCCGTATTTCTGCCCGGCGAGCAGTTGCAGGTGAAGATCATTCGGCCGGGCGAGGAATCGGGGCAAGGGGTGGGGTACCTCGAGGACGGCACGATGGTGGTGGCCGAGGGCGGCCGATCGCACATCGGTGAGACCGTGACGATTGCCGTGACCAGTGCGTTGCAGACGTCGGCCGGGCGGATGATCTTCGGGCGAATGGATGGCGTCGGAGGTCCAGCGCGATCGCCCACGGGCCGACGCAACAGTATTTGAAGTGTGAGTTGATTTGTGAGGTCAGCCAGGGAGGACCAGATCATGGCCAAGACAGCAGTGATCATCGCCGCCGGCGGGAAGGGCGAGCGATTTGGGGCCGATGAGCGGAAGACCTTTGCCAAGCTGGATGGCAGGCCGGTGTTCCTCCGCACCCTGGAGCTGTTTATCAATCGCGACGACGTTTGCCAGACGATCCTGGTGGTTCCGGCCGACGAGATCGACGAGGTCAAGCAGAAGTTCGGGCCGAATCTGGGCTTCATGGGCGTTACACTGGTGGCCGGCGGGGATCTGCGGTGCGATTCGGTGGCGGCCGGTCTGGCCGCCGTGCGGGAGGACGCCGAATTCGTGGCGGTACACGACGCAGTTCGTCCCTGTGTGACCGAGGACATGATCAACGCGGTGTTCGCCGAGGCGGCCAAGAGCGGGGCGGCGATCCTGGCGAGCCCGCTGTACGGCACGATCAAGCGGGTGGGGACCTCCGGGGTCATCGACGGCACGGTGCCGCGAGAGCAGCTTTACGAAGCGCAGACGCCGCAGGTGTTCAAGTCGGATGTGCTGCGGGCGGCTTATGCCGAGCTCCCGGAGGATCGGAGCCAGATCACCGACGACGCCCAGTTGGTCGAGGGGCAGGGGCACCCGGTCGCGGTTGTGAAATCCGATCCGTCCAATCTGAAAATCACAACCAAGGGCGACCTGGCGCTGGCGCACGCGGTGCTGAAATCGCGCCCGGCGAAGAAGGTCGCCAAGTTGGGGGCATTCGACGAGGCGCAGTGGTAGTGGCGGCTGACCCGGCCGTGTTGGCGCGGCGGGTCGCAACGGCCGGGGGCAGGGTGCGTTCTTGACGCCGCGCAGGGCGACTGGTTTAATCCAGGTAAGATCGCGTAGACCATCCCGGAGACGCGAGGGACGCCGTCGGATACCGTGCCAAGGAGAGGCCCATGTTCCACACACTTCCCACTTTAACGACCAAGCGTTTTCTGCCGCTCGCGGCGGTCATGCTGGTTTTCGCAGGCTGCAACACCGACCCCGTCTTCGTCGATCGGCAGAAGCCGGAGGGGCCCACCACCCGCATGGAACGTCCCGAGGGCGTGGAACTGCCCGACCTGCAAATTGTCGATGCCCAGGAGGTTGATCTGGTCGAAGGCGTGCTGACGCACCGGGCCCGCTACCGGAAGCTGCTCGTACTCCTGCGGGACTACTACCAGGCCCACGGCTACAACACCAAGCTCAACTGGGCGGAGGCGGAACTCGCCGACCTGAAGCGGGTGACGCCCTACAAGTACATTCTCTCGGCCGAGATCCCGGTGACGAAGCTGCGGCCCAGGTACTCGATCGCCGAGGCCGACGCCCTGTACGAGAAGGGGCTCGACCAGATGAAGAAGGGCGGCCACGGGGTGCCGGCGCTGTACAGCCAGAAGTACATGCAGGACGCCCTCAACACCTTCAACGAGCTGATCCGCAAGTACCCGGAAAGCGACAAGATCGACGACGCCGCATTCTGCTGTGGGGAAATCCTCAAGGAGTATTTCAAGGACTGCGAGTTGATCGCGGTGAAGTGGTACGAACGGGCGAAGGAGTGGGACCCCCAGACGCCGCATCCCGCGCTGTTTCAGGCCGCGGTGGTGTACGATTATCGCCTGAAAGACCACGCCCGCGCGCTCGAGTTGTACCACCGGGTGCTCGAAGAAGAACGGGAAAACCGATCGAACGCGACCTTCGCCACCCGGCGCATCTTCGAACTGACCGATGGCGCCCAGATGCTGGAGCCGCCGCGACGGCCTGAAGCGGACCGAACTTTCACGGCGCCGCAAGCGCTGACCGGGGCGACCGAAGACGACGTCGACGCGGCCGATGGCGAGCCCGAGGCGTCGCCCGCCAGGCATGACGCCGAGGAGATGGTGCCGGTCATCGACCTTGGTCCGGACAACGGCGAATAGCCGCCTTTCGCCCACGATCGCCGTTCCCGTTGAGGCCTGCGATCGACAGATGAACCCTGCACCCCGGGCGCGCCAACGCTTGCCTTTGGCGCGCCCTTGCGTTATGCAACCGACGTGTGGTGAGTGTTCCCTTTGGTCAGGCCGCGCGCCCGACGCGCTGGGCCCCCTCTCATTGGCAAGGAGCAGCGGGACATGCAGATCACGGTGACAGCGCCTCCGACCGGCCGGCCGGCTGCTCCGGTCGCGGCACGCATACCGATGCAGCGCGTCGACGACGAGCAGTTGATGGGGTTGGTCGCCGTCGATACTGGAAAACCTATACCGGTTCAGGTGGACTCGCGGGGACGGTTGTGCTGGCTTGAGGATGCGCTCGAACCCGGCGAGAGCCGGAGGTACAAGCTGCGGGCTCCCGGCTTTCTCGCCGATGTCCCGCGGGTGGTGATCTGCGAGCGCGGCCAAGAGGCTGAGATCCGCGAAGGCGAGCAGGTGATCGCCCGCTACAACGGCGCCGTTGCCGCCCATCGTCCGTTTCTGAGCCCGGTGCTTTCGCCGGCGGGGCACGGCGTCACCGTCGACGTCGGCGAGCAAGCCCAGGCTGCTGCCGGCGAATGCGCTCATCACCATTCCTGCTGGAACGGCTGGTCGGACGTCAACGGCGTGGACCACTGGACCGATGCGGATACGGCGGGGCGGCAGTGCCATCGCCGTTTCACCCTGAGCAGCAGCGGACCCGTTTTCGGCCGCGTGTCGGCGCTCATCGACTGGCTCGCCCCCGACGGGACGCCGCAACTCGTCGAGCAGCGCGTTTTCCACGTATTCGCCCAGATGGACGGCTGCCGCATCGTTGACATCACCAGCCGACTGGTGATGGCCCATGGGCCGGTGATCTTTGGCGACACCGCCGACGGCGGCATATGCGCTGTCCGGGTCGTTGGCGCCCTCGCGCCGCAGGGCGGCGGCATTCTGCGTAACGCCAACGGCGACCAGGGCGAGGAGGATTGCTGGGGCGCGTCGGCCGCGTGGTGCGATCTCACCGGCCAGATCGACGATCGTTTCGTCGGCATCACCATGATCGACTGTCCGAGCAACGTGAAATATCCGACCTACTGGAACGTGCGTAATGACGGCCTGATGGCGGCCAACCCCTTCGGCGTGTCGAGCTTCATGAAGGAGGCTACCGGGTACGGGGGGCGGCGTTTCGAAAAGGGCGAGATCGTGATGTTCCGCTATCGTCTCGTGGTCCATGATGGATCCCGGTCGATGGAGGACATCGGGCGTTTGTGCGATTGCTTTTCGCAGGCGCTCGACATTGTCGTGCAGTAGCCGCACGGCGCTTTGGATTCGGGGAGCGCCGCGCACGTGTTGTCGCCGGAGCGGGCGCGGCGACGCGTGCGGATGTATTCTGCGGTTCAACGGTTACCAGTTTCAGATGGGAGTTGCCATGGATCCATTCATGCAGGCGGCGATCGCCGAGGCGAAGCAGGGGTTGGCGGAGGGGGGCATCCCGATTGGTTCCGTGCTGGTGTTGGACGGGAAAATCGTAGGTCGGGGGCACAACCGGCGGGTGCAGCGGGGCAGCGCCATTCTGCACGCCGAAATGGATTGCTTCGAAAACGCCGGACGGCTGACAGCCAAAGAGTACGCCCGTTGCGTGCTTTACTCCACGTTGAGCCCCTGCGACATGTGCAGTGGAACAGCGTTGCTGTACAAAGTTCCGAAGGTAATCATCGGCGAGAATCAGACCTTCCAGGGCCCTGAGGACTATCTCCGCAGCCGGGGCGTTGAGTTGGAAATCGTCGATAGCGACGAGTGCATTCAACTCATGAAGGACTTCATCGCCGCCAAGCCCGACCTGTGGAACGAGGACATCGGTGTCTGAGTGGTTCTGAACGGTAGAATCGGCGGCTGCCGTGGTGCTGAGGGCCGTTTAGCCGGTAGATGCCAGGCTTCGAGAATCCCGCATTCAGCCAGGGTTTGACCTCCCGCCCGACTTGGGTAAGATGCTGCGTTCCGTCCTGGAGCCGGGGCGGACGGGGCGGCCGCCATGGACGTGAGGCGGACCGTGGCCGGCGCAGTTGTCGCGCGGATGGCTCGGAGCGGTCGGCACGGCCCACGTGCCCCGCTTGATATGAGAGGATCATTCCCCATGGGCAATTACACGGGACCCAAAGTGCGCCTCACCCGGCGCTTGGGCGTGCCGATCTGCGAGACGGCCAAGCACCTCAATCCGCGCCGGCCCAACCGCCCGGGCATGCATGGCTTCCGCCGAGGGCGGGCCACGCTGTACGGCCGGCAATTGGCCGAGAAGCAGAAGCTGGCCTACTACTACAACGTCCGCGACAAGCAGATGCGGCAAGCGATGGCCCTGGCGTCGCGTTCTAAGCGTGACACCGTCGCCGCATTCGTGGAAATCCTGGAAACTCGGCTGGACAACACCGTCCGCCGCCTGGGCTGGGCCCGCACGATCTGGCAGGCCCGCCAGAACGTGGCCCACGGCCACTTCTTCATCAACGGGCGCAAGGTTGATCGCCCCTCCGCCCGCGTGAAGGTCGGCGACACCATCACCGTCCGCGAGCGCAGCCAGGCTTTCATCAAGAACTGCGCCGAGACCTGCGAAGGCCCGCTGCCGCCCGAGTGGCTGGCGCTGACCGAGAACAAGCTGGAAGGCCGTGTCGTGCGGGCCCCGATGCCCGAGGACGTCCGGCTTCCGTTCGAGGTGGAATACGGCCTGGTGGTCGAGTACTACGGCCGTTAACGACTGCATCACACGCGTCTTTTGCGATACGATCATGGCGGCGTCCGGCGACGGGCGTCGCCATTTTGTTTTGAAACGCCGGCATATCGGATGAGACCGGAAAGCCGGCGAGAAAGGGCGGACTGCGATGCGATCTTCAGAACTCGGAAGGCCAGTGGTGGAGCGCGACGGCCTGGACGCCGGGCCGCCGACAGCCAAGGGCCAAGCGGAAGCCGCTCCGGGGTTCAGCTTCCCGTGGAAGCGATTCATTCTTGCCATCGGGCTGGGAGCGGCCGGATTTTTCCTGCTTCAACCGGTGGACGTGGCCGTCTTGCGTTGTCGGGGCGGGTTCATGCCCATGGCCCACGACGGCTTTGGCGACCAGGTGCTCGAGGGCTTCAAGAACTTCTCGCAACCGCTGACCATCGGGGCCGCACTGGTGCTGGTGGTGCTCTACGACGTGCGGTGGAAGCGGATCGTGCTGGCCATATTGATCGCCCAGTTCGCGGCGAAACTCACCTACGACCTGATCAAGACCAACGTGGTGCGGCAGCGTCCCCTGGTGATGCTTGAGCAGATGGAGTCGGATCCGGACTTCACCATCGAACAGACGTGGCAACACGCGCAGAAGGGCGATGCAAGGTGGGGGCGCAAGTCGTTTCCGTCCGGACACACGGCTTCGGCGTTCGCCCTGGCGGGGACGCTCGCATGGTATTACCGGCGGGCGGCAATCCTGTGGTGGTTGTTGGCCCTGGGGTGCGGCACGACGCGTGTGCTGCATGCAGCCCACTGGCCCAGCGATTGCGTCGTCGGTGCCGCAATCGGATACCTGGCAGCGGTTCTGGGACTCTGGCTCGCCCACCGCGGCAGATTATCGGGACCGGTCGCACGCCACCCGGCATAACAGAAACACAGCATTGACAGAAGATTACATCGCCTTCGCCATCTCCACTTGTTCGTATTAAACAAATGTATTATACTTTCGTGTGCCCGTCTGTCCTGCAAGCGGGCTTCGGATCGCCCCTGAGCGAGCAACACGAGGATTCCCACAGATGACTGAAAACATCGACGAATCGGTCGGGACCCAGCAAAGGCTGCTCGAAGCGGCCGGCGAGGTCTTCGCCGAAAAAGGCTACGAAAAGGCCACCATTCGGCAGATCGTCCAGCGGGCGGGCGCCAATCTCAACGCGGTGAACTACTACTTCCGCGACAAGCACGGGCTCTACCTGGCGGTGTTCGAGCATGCCCATGAGATGTCCGCCGAGCGCTACGCGGCCGAGAAGGCCGAGCGGGCGGAACTTGCCCCCGACCAGCACCTGCGCGCGTTCGTCGCGGGCATGCTCCGCGGGATCCTCGCCAAGCACGAGCGGGTCTGGCCCCGCCGGCTCATGTTTCGCGAGATGGTGGACCCCACGGGGGCACTCGACCTGGTCATCGAGGGGGTCATTCGGCCCCGCTTCGACGAAGCGACCGAGATCGTCCGCCGGCTGCTCGGGCCCGACGTTCCAAAGCGGCGCGTGCAATTAAGCGCCGAGAGCATCGTTGGGCAGTGTGTGCACCTGGCCCATGCCCAGCCGGTACTGGCGAAACTCATGCCCGACTTGCGCTTCAACGCGGAAAACCTGGACCTGCTGGTGGACCACATCACGCAGTTCTCCCTGGCAGCCCTCGGCCACGGCCCAACGAAGGAAACGCTTGAATGAGTTCCGACGCTTCTGACATTCTCATCGCCGGCCCATCCTCCGGATCGCCGGCGCGACCGCACCGACGCTGGCTGGTCGGCACGGTGCGCGTGTTGTTGCCCGTTGTGGTGCTCGCGGCTGGCGTGCTCGCGGCCGCCCGACTCATCGCCACTGCGCCCCAGGCGCCGCAGCGCCCGCCGGTGCACCACGCCGCCCTGGTGGTGACCCGGCTGGCGGAGCGCGTCTCGACGCCCATGCCAATCGAGGCCATGGGGCGGGTGATTGCAGCCGAGTCGATCCAACTTGCGCCGCAAGTGAGCGGTGAAATCATCGAGGTGCATCCGTCGTTTGAGCTGGGTGGGCGAATTCCGGCCGGTGAGGTGATCGTCCGGATCGAACCGGCCACCTACCGCGCCGCGCTCGCCCACGCGGAGGCGACGCTGATCCGGCGCGAGGCCGAGGTGGCATCGGCCGAGCGCGAGCTGCGCCGCCTTCTGACGCTCCAGGAGCGCCAGGCGGCGAACACGAAAGAGATCGACGACGCCCGAACCGCATGTGACGTCGCGAAAGCCGATCGGGCCGCGGCGCGGGCGACCCGCGAACAGGCGACGATCGACCTGGAACACACCACCATCCGGGCGCCGTTCAACGGGATCGTCACCAGCGCGGCCGTCACCGTCGGCGTCCAGGTTACGCCGCAGACGCCACTGGCCGGCTTCGTCGGCACCGACGCGTACTGGGTGCAAGTGAGCGTGCCGGTGGATCGCCTGAGGTGGGTGAAATTCCCTGCCGGCGACGCAACGGCCGGCTCGCCGGTCCGGATCATGCAGGCGGTGGGGGCGGGCGAGGCTGTTGAATGGCACGGCCGCGTGTTGCGTCTGCTGAGTGATCTCGAGCCACAGGGACGCATGGCCCGGGTGCTGGTGGAGGCACCGCATCCGCTGGACACGGCGCCGGCCGTCGGTTCCCACCGCCCCTTGCTGATCGGTGCGTATGTCTCGGTTGAAATCAAGGGGCACACCTTGCGCGACGTGGTCGCCCTGGACCGCCGCGAGCTCCGCGAGGGTGACAGCGTCTGGCTGATGAACGGCGAAGGGGCCCTGGAGATTCGCCCGGTGGAGGTTGCGTATCGCGGGCGCGAGCGGGTGTGGATCCGCGCCGGCCTGAACCCCGGCGAGCGTATCGTCATCTCCGACCTGCCCGCGCCGGTGGCCGGCATGCCCCTGCGGGCGGAGGAGTCCGCAGACAGGTCGACGGTCTCGACCGTCGACGTGCAGGAGCAGCAGCCATGAGCAGGGAGCGCATTCCGCGGGACGAGCGCGGTTTCATCGGGCAGATGGTGCGCAACTCGGTCACGCCCAACCTGCTGATGTTCACCCTGCTGGTGGGCGGGCTGATCATGGCCACGCGCATCAAGCAGGAGGTTTTTCCCGAGTTCGACGAGGATATGGTCACCATCGCGGTGCCGTATCCCGGGGCGAGCCCGGAGGAGGTCGAGAAGGGCATCGTCCTGGCGGTGGAGGAGGCCATCCGCGGACTCGACGGCATCGAGGAGATCAACGCCACCGCGTCAGAGGGCGCCGCCATGGTGCGGGCCGAACTGCTCACCAGCGCCGACCATCAGCGTGCCTACCAGGACATCAAGCAGGAGATCGACCGCATCACCACCTTCCCGGAGGATGCGGAGGAACCGCAGGTCTCGCTGAATATGCACCGCCGCCCCGTGCTGGACGTGATGATCTACGGCGACTTTGACGAGCGCGTGCTCCGCGAACTGGCCGAGCGGACCCGCGATCGCCTGCTGATGGCCGACAATGTCACCCAGATCGACCTGTTCCCCGACCGGCAGTACGAGGTGGCGATCGAGGTGTCGCAGGAGAACCTCCGCGCGTACAACCTGACTCTCGAGGCGATCGCCGCCCGCATCCGCCAGGCCGCGCTCGAACTGCCCGGCGGCAGCGTCAAGACCGCGGCTGGTGAAATCCTGCTGCGCATGACCGAACGCCGCGACTACGCCCGCCAGTTCGCCGGCTTGGCGGTCGTCACCGCCCCCGACGGCACCCACCTCTACCTCGACGACATCGCCACGGTCACCGACACCTTCGAGGAGACCGACCAGGTCCAGACCTACAACGGGCTGCCCTGCGCGACGTTGCAGGTCTACCGCGTCGGCGACCAGACGCCGATCGGCGTGTCGGACACGGTGCGCACGATGCTGGCACAGATTGCCACCGACCTGCCGCCGGGCGTGCACACCGCGATCAACAACGACATGTCCGACGTCTACCGCCAGCGACTGGAGCTGCTGCTGCGTAACGGGTTGTTCGGGCTGGTGCTGGTGCTGCTGGTGTTGGGACTATTCCTGGAGTTTCGGCTGGCGTTCTGGGTGATGATGGGGATTCCCATTTCGTTCCTGGGGGCGATGCTGGTGCTGCCCGCCTGGGATATCTCCATCAACATGATCTCCATGTTCGCATTCATCATCGCCCTGGGCATCGTGGTGGACGACGCCATTGTGGCGGGCGAGAACATTTACGAGTACCGCCAGCGGGGGATGAGCTTCGCCCGGGCGGCGATTTTAGGCGCCCGCGACGTGGCTACGCCGATCGGTTTCGCCGTGCTGACCAACATCGTCGCATTCATGCCGCTGGCGTTCGTCCCCGGCGTGATCGGCAAGGTTTTTCGCGTGATCCCGGCGGTGGTGATCACCGTGTTCGCCATCTCCTGGGTGGAGTCGCTGCTCATCCTGCCCGCGCACCTCGCCCACGCGAAGGCGGGTGGGGGCAGTCGGGTTGGCCGAAGGTTGCACGGCTGGCAACAGCGCTTCAGCGCCGCCTTCAGCCGCTGGGTGGACACCCGCTTCGAGCCCTTCGCGGATGCCTGCCTGCGCAACCGTTACCTGACCATGGCCACGGCGCTGGCGATCCTCATCACCGCCGTGGGGTACGTCGCGAGCGGGCGCATGGGCATGACGCTCATGCCCCGTACCGAGTCCGACATGGCCATCGCCACCGCGGTGCTGCCTTACGGTAGTCCCCTGTCGAAAACGACCGCGATGCGCGATCGGCTGGTGGCGGCGTTCGACGAGGTTGCGGCCGAGCATGGCGGGGACACGCTGATCAAGGGTGTCCTCGGGGCGATCGCGGAGAACGAGGTGACCATGACGGCGTATCTCCAGGACCCGGAGGTGCGCCCGGCCGGCGCGACCGAGGTGGTGCAGTGGTGGCGCGAGCGGGTCGGCGCCGTCGCCGGGCTGGAGTCGTTGAAATTCCAGTATGACCGCGGCGGTCCGGGCTCGGGCGCCGCGCTCACGGTGGAACTGTCCCACGCCGACGTCGCGGAACTTGACCGAGCCAGCAGCGAACTGGCCGATGCATTGGGGCGCTTCGCCAACGTGGCCGACATCGACGACGGCTACACGCCAGGCAAGCAGCAGCTCGACTTTGAGATGTTGCCGCAGGGCCGCAGCCTGGGGCTGACGGCGCAGTCGGTCGCCCGGCAGTTGCGCGGCGCGTTCTACGGGGCCGAGGCGCTGCGCCAGCAACGCGGGCGCAACGAGGTCCGGGTGATGGTTCGCCTGCCGCGCAGCCAGCGCATCCGTGAGTACGACGTGGAGGAGTTCATCGTGCGCACACCGGATGGCAGCGACATTCCGTTGCGTGAGGTGGCGACGGTGAAGCGGGGTCGGGCGTACACGAACATCACGCGGCGCGACGGGCGGCGTACCGTGCAGGTGACGGCCGACGTGGATCCGCCCAGCGAGGCCGAGCAGGTCATCACGTCCATGCGGGCGGACATCCTGCCCGACCTGGTGCGGCGTCATCCCGGGCTCAGCTTCAGCTTCGAGGGGCATCAGGCGGACATGCGGGAGAGCCTCGGCGTGCTCAAGCTCGGATTCGTGCTGGCGCTGCTGGTGATCTATGCATTGCTCGCGATGCCCTTCCGCAGCTACGTGCAGCCGGCGATCGTGATGGTGAGCATTCCATTCGGGATCGTCGGGGCGCTCATTGGTCACCTAATCATGGGCTACAGTTTGAGCGTGATGAGCATGATGGGGGTGGTGGCGCTGGCGGGCGTGGTGGTGAACGACGCGCTCGTGTTGATCGTGTGCGCCAACGAGATGCGGCAAGGTGGGATGAGCCCGTTCGATGCGGTGCATGCGGCCAGTTCGCGACGTTTTCGGCCTATTCTGCTGACGACGCTGACCACATTCGGCGGCTTGGCACCGATGATCTTCGAAACCTCGCGGCAGGCGCGGATGATGATCCCCATGGCTCTTTCGCTAGGCTACGGCATTCTCTTCGCCACGGGGATTACGTTGTTACTGGTGCCGTGCTTGTACCTTATTGCGGACGATGCCAAGCGCCTTCTGGCCCGGATGCGTCCTGCGGCGCTGCCGGCCGCCGCCCCTGCGTCAACCCGGTAGCCAGCATTGCCGCTATCGGGAATCGCCGCCCCGCCGCAATACACCGGGCTGCTCATCGACGACTTGAAGCGTAGCCGACACGGTGACCGTCTCGCCGCGGCGATTCAAGGTGAGTTCCACGGTGTCGCCCACCTCGTACTGCTCCAGCGTATTAAGCAGAGCCTCGCCGGTCCGCGTCTTTTTACCGTCGATTGCCAGGATCACGTCGCCGAGAACGATGCGGCCGTTGCTCGATTCCGAGGTCGGGCGCAGGCCGGCCAATTCGGCGGCGCTGCCGGGATTGACCCGGATAATGAGCACGCCGTCGAGCCCCAGGCGGCGCGAGATTGCATCGGCCGCGATGCTGATGCCCAGCCCCGGCCGAATGACCTTCCCATGGGCGATCAACTGCGGAACGACCCGGTTGACGGTGTCGACCGGTACGGCGAAGCCGATGCCGGCGCTGGCGCCCGAGCGGCTGTAGATCGCGGTGTTGATGCCGATCAGTCGCCCGGCGCTGTCCAGCAGCGGCCCGCCGCTGTTGCCGGGGTTGATCGCCGCGTCGGTCTGGATGACGCCCGAAATGATGTCGCCGGTCACGGCTCGGATTTCGCGATTAAGGGCGCTGACCACGCCCGTCGTAAGGGTGAAGTCCAGCCCGTAGGGATTGCCGATGGCGAAGACTTTTTGACCGACTTGGAGGTCGCCGGAGGAGCCCACGGCAATCGGGTGAAGCTGATCGGCCGGCGCTTCGATCTTCAATACTGCAATATCGTTGTCCGGCCAAACGCCGATCAGGTCCGCTTCGTACGTTTCGTTATTGGGGAGGGTGACGTTCGCGCCGGCCGCGTTTTCGATCACGTGGTAGTTGGTCACGACATGGCCCTGGTCATCCCAGACGAAGCCGGAGCCGGTGCCGGACTCCACGATCTCGTCGCGGTACCCGAAGATTGAGCGGCTCACGCGATGGACGAGGGGGCTGATGTAAACCACCGAGCGGGAACAGTTCTCGAACAGGGCGATCGTGCTCTTCTCATCCTCGGCCAAGTTGCCGCGAGCCACCACCGGCCGGGGGATGGCTTCGATCGGTTCACTCGCGCTGAAGGCTCGTTCGCCGTAGCGGACCGAAGCGAACATGAGCAGGGCAATGCTCACGATCAGCAGGATCAACGGTGCGAGGGACCGACGTTGCGGCTGGGGTGGGGGGAATGGGGGGTATCCGTTCACAGCAATCTCTTCCTCTGCAAAGGCCGTCGTTGGCTGGGGTGACCGCGTTCTGCGCGAATCGCCTGTCTATCATCGCCCATGAATCCTGCGAAGCAATCGGCGTGCCGCTTGTTGACGAGTCTTGACAATGACTTCCAAGTTGATAAACCTCGCTGTGACAGAAGCTTATACGCGAGTTGACGTGAGGCAAGTTGCGCCTGGGTGACATCCACGGGGCCTCCCGGCAGGTGCCTGCTAGATTGACGGACGCTGCACTGGCGGTATTCGCTCGCGTTCACAACCGGCCGTATCAAAGCTATATTGCACCGCTTGTGCTTGAACGCAGCAATCTGCCCCGTTTGCGGCGGCATTCAACGGTGAAATGAGGAGACGTGATGGCCTTCGAGAAGGTGGACAGCAAGGTCGATTTTCCAGCTCTGGAGCGGACCGTGCTCCGTTTCTGGGACGAGGTGCAGGCGTTCGAGAAGCTGCGGGCGAAGAACGCAGGCAAGCCCCGGTGGTCCTTCCTCGACGGACCGATTACCGCCAACAACCCGATGGGCGTTCACCACGCCTGGGGGCGGACCTACAAGGACGTCTTCTGCCGATACTTTGCCGCCACGGGCCACGAGCTGCGCTATCAGAACGGCTTCGACTGCCAGGGGCTTTGGGTCGAGGTCGAGGTGGAGCGCGAGCTCAACATTCACACCAAGACCGACATCGAGAAGCTGGGCCTCGACAAGTTCACCGAGGCCTGCAAGGCCCGGGTGAACAAATACGCCGGCATCCAGTCGGAGCAGTCCAAGCGGCTGGGCTACTGGATGGACTGGGACAACTCGTACTTCACGATGGCGGAGGAGAACAACTACACCATCTGGAGTTTTCTCAAGAAGTGTCACGAGGGCGGCTACCTGTACAAGGGTACCGACGTGATGCCCTGGTCGGGCCGGGCGGGCTGCGCGTACTCGCACATGGAGATCGCCGAGGGGCGCAGGCTGGTCACCCACACGGCGGTGTTCGTGCGGTTTCCCCTCCGCGGGCGCGACAACGAGTACCTGCTGGTCTGGACCACGACGCCGTGGACGCTGACCTCCAACACCGGCTGCGCGGTCAACGGCGATCTCAAGTACGTCAAGGTCAAGAGCAAGCGCGAAGGGGCGGTGTACTACTTTGCCGAGGAAAACCTCAACTACAAGCGCCTCGAGAAGGAGTTCAAGGAGGGTTTTGGCAACAAGTCCTGGCCCAAGGATACCCCCAAGCTCAAGACGCTCCACCAGATCCTCAACGAGCAGGGGGGCTACGAGGTGCTCGGTACCGTCACCGGCCAGGAGATGGCCGGGTGGACCTACGACGGTCCGTTCGACGAGTTGCCCGCCCAGCAGCATCGCGGCGGGTATGCCCAGCCGATCGAATTGATCCCCGAGGACCAGCGCGACTGGCCCAGCGGCGCCGAAGGCCACCGGGTGTTTGATCCCGGCAGGACCTCCAAGGGCGAGGCCTACGTTGTCGCCGGCGAGGGGACCGGCATCGTCCACTCGGCGCCGGGTTGCGGTGATGTCGACCACACCTGGGGCATGCAGCAGCGCATCGTGGCGATCGCGCCGCTGGATGAGACCGGTCGATTCGTCGAGGGGTTCGGCAAGCTCACCGGCCTGCGCGCGACGGACTCCGACACCGTCCAGACCATCCTCGACGACCTCAAGGCCAAGGGGTTGCTGGTCGCCGCCGAGCAGTATCCGCACATCTATCCCCACTGCTGGCGCACCGGCGACGAGCTGGTTTTCCGCCTCGTCGACGAGTGGTACATCTCGATGGACTGGCGGGAGGCGATCAAGGACACCGCCAGGCAGGTGACTTGGTTGCCGGCCGCCATGCGCGGCCTGGAGCGCGAGCTCGACTGGCTCAACACCATGCGCGACTGGATGATCTCCAAGAAGCGCTACTGGGGGCTGGCGCTACCCATCTGGGAGTGCCCGCAGTGCGGGCATTTCGAGGTGATCGGCAGCCGCGAGGAGCTCAAGGAGCGCGCCGTCAGCGGCTGGGACCGGTTCGAGGGCCACACCCCGCACCGGCCCTACGTGGACTGGGTGAAAATCAAGTGTGACAAGTGCGGCAGCAACGAGGTTGCGCGCATTCCCGACGTGGGCAATCCCTGGCTCGACGCGGGGATCGTGGCCTACTCGACCACCCACTACAACATCGACCGCGAATACTGGGACAAGTGGATCCCGGCCGACCTGATCACCGAGTGCTTTCCGGGGCAGTTCCGCAACTGGTTCTACGCCATCCTGGCGATGAGCACCATGATGGAACTGGGTAAGGACAAGCCGCGCCCGCCGTTCAAGACGCTGCTGGGCCACGCCCTGGTGCTCAACGAGCAGCGGCAGGCGATGCACAAGTCCGACGGCACGGCCATCTGGTTCGAGGAAGCGGCCGAACAAATCGGCGTGGACACCATGCGCTGGATGTACTGTGCCCAGCCGCCGATCATGGACCTGGCGTTCGGGACGCGCCATCCCGGAGAAGAGGTGACCATCTCGGGCGAGGACGGGGTGGAGATCAGCCACACGGTGGACGGGGTACGGCTTTGCAAGGTGACCTCGGGACCGGCCGACGAGACCCGCCGGCGTGTGATCCTGCCGCTGTGGAACACCTACGCGTTTTTCTGCAACTACGCCCGACTCGACGGGTTCGATCCGCAGGCGCCGGCGGTCCCGCTGGAGCAGCGGCAGGACATCGACCGCTGGATCCTGTCCGACCTGCAACTGGTGATCCGCACCGCGCGGGATAGCTTCGAGCGGTACGACCTGCCGCCGGTGTGCCACCGCATCGAGCGGTTCATCGAGGACCTGAGCACGTGGTACGTGCGGCGGAACCGTCGGCGCTTCTGGCGCGGTGCGAGCGAGGGCGATACCGACAAGCTGGCCGCCTACCAGACGCTGTACGAGGTGCTCTGCAAGCTGGTCGAGGTGATGGCGCCGATCCTGCCGTTCGTGACCGAGCAGATGTATCAGAACCTGATGGGCAAGCAGGTGGACGGCGTGCCCGAGAGCATCCACCTGGTGGACTATCCGGCGGTGGATGAGGCCAAGATCGACACCGAGCTGTCGGAGCGGATGGCGGCGTTGCTGCGGGTGGTCTCGATGGCCCGGGCGGCGCGGGCCTCGTCCAAGCTCAAGGTGCGTCAGCCGCTGGCCCAGGTGCTGGTCAAGCCGGGCAATGACCACGAGCGGGCGGCCATCGGCCAGTTCGAGGCCCACATTCTCGAGGAGCTCAACGTCAAGGCGGTCGCGACGGTGGACAGCGTGGACGACCTGCTCACCGTGACCGCCCGGTTGAACAAAAAGGTGGCCGGCAAGAAGCTGGGCAAGGTCCTGCCGGCGGTGGAGAAGGCGTTGGCCGAGGCCGACGCGACCGCGATCGCGGCCACGTTCGCCCGGGGCGACAACGCCCACGTGACGGCCGCTGGCCAGACGTACACGTTGGAACCGGAAGACGTCGAGGTGGCGATGGACGCGGGGAACGACTGGTCGGCGGCGGTGGACGGGGACACGGTGGTGCTGGTGGACAAGCGGCTGACCGAGGTACTCAAGCAGGAGGGGGTCGCCCGGGACATCGTGCGCAACGTCCAGAACCTGCGCAAGGACGCCGACTTCGACATCGAGGACCGCATCCGGCTGAGCGTGCGTGCCGACGCCGCCGACGTTTCCGCGGCCGTCGCGGCGTTCCAGCAGTACATTTGCGATGAAACCCTGGCGGCGGAGTTTTCGGCCGATGTGCTATCCGGCGCGGCCGTCCACACCAGCGAGGTCAAGCTCGATGGGGGCAAGGTGACGCTCCAGGTTTTGCGTGTCTGACAATTCTTGCTCGATTCGATGGTGAACTCTGGGTGGTCTCGTCGATGCACGAAGGAAACTTGGGCTATTGGCTTGTGGTTGTCGGCGGTACGATCGTATTCGGATTGGCTCACTTCATCCGACGCGCAAAGCTCCTCTACCGAGTGCCCATTCATCAGAACGCGGTTGAGCACGCGTTTGTGGACCCCATTCTTCCCCGCGCGTTCGTCGATTTCGTCAGTGAAAGAGCTGCTGCGCTGGAATCGCTAGGTTTTCACTACGGCACGTGCCTGCGCACTGAATTGATCCCCGGCCGTGGCGCTACCTTCCTTGCCGTGTACGTTCATGCGCACCGGCGCGCTCATGCGTTGTTCTGCTGGGGCGGGATGCAACTACGTCCATCGAACCAGCCACGGTTCACGGGGATCGACTTCGTGACGGCATTCGAGGATGGATTTCGGCTGACGACGGCCAATACCGGAATTGGCCTGGCTGCCAGTCACGCCTCGAGTTGGTCCGTCTACTGGTTTGACGAACAGGGCGATCCCCGCGACCTGTGGGCACTGCACGAACGATTGTGCGCACAGCGGCGCCAGAAGCCCGCGCCGGTGGCCTCCGAGGGAGAGCTGAGAGACTGGTTGCAGGCGGGACATCGTCAGATGTACGACGCTTTCGTGGATAAGAGGCTGTGGTACCGCGACCTGGAGAAACATGAATACGTGCCAAGAGCTCGTTGGGTGCTGCACGCGCTTCTGATGAGTGTGCCGGGCGTTGCCCAGGTGCGCAAGTGGCACGCTCGCCGTGCCATGCGCCGCCGCGCGGCACAACTCCTCGACACCGCGCTGCCACAAATGTACAACTGACCCCTGGAAATGCCACTGTGCGGACGAAGGTTGTCAGCGCAGGGCCGCCAGGGGACAATACGCGATGCCCTTTGACCATTCCATTCGGGTGCGAACATGTCTGTGTCTGAGAAAGCGCGCCAATACCTTCGCCTCCATCTCGCTGAAGCCATCGGCCCAGTGCTGCTGGGCCGTATGATCAAGTACTTCGGCTCCGTCGATGCCATCTTCGAAGCATCGATGGCGGAACTGATGCAAGTCGAGGGCATCGGGGAACGTCGGGCACGGGCGGCGTTCAGCGCCCGCAACGACGCTGCCGCCGATCGCGAAATCGAGAAGGCTGCAAGCCTCGGCGTGCGCATCATCTGCTGGGAGGACGCGGAGTATCCGCCCCAACTACGCCATTGTGACGATCCGCCAATTTGCCTTTTCATCCGGGGTAGTTTGCAGCCCGAAGATGCGGTGGCCGTGGCGATCGTGGGATCGCGTAAGTGCAGTCGCTACGGGTATGAGCAGGCTCGGCGGTTCGGCGCTCTGCTGGCGGGTGCGGGTTTCACGGTGGTTTCGGGGTTGGCGCGGGGTGTTGACGGGCATGCCCACGAGGGGGCCCTGATCGGGCGCGGACGAACGGTGGCCGTGCTCGGCTGTGGCGTTGATCAGGTGTATCCGCCTGAGCATGCCGACCTGGCGGGCCGGATCCTGGAGGCGGGGGCGCTGCTCAGCGAAGATCCGCTCGGCAGTCCGCCATCGGCCGACTCGTTTCCGCGCCGCAATCGCATTATCGCCGGCATGTGCCTCGGCGTCATCGTGGTCGAGGCCTCCAAGCGCAGCGGCGCACTGATCACCGCCCGTTTGGCCACGGAATACAACCGTGAGGTTTTTGCCGTGCCCGGACGGGTGGACACACCGATGGCGGCCGGACCGAACGAACTTATCCGGTCGGGGGCGGCCAAACTGGTTTCCAGCCTGGAGGATGTGCTTGACGAGCTGGGTGAGGTCGGACGGCTGATGGCTTCGGCGGACCGTACCGGGGAGAGTATGAACGCGGATTCATCCTCGCCGGCGGGGCTCCTGGATACGGAATATGCGTTGCTGGACGCGTTGGCTGAGGGAGAGGTCTACGTGGACGAGTTGGTTGCTCGCGCCGGGTTGGATCACGGCGCCACGCTGGCCCATTTGACCAGGATGCAACTGAAGGGGCTGGTCGTGGCTCTGCCGGGAAACCGCTTTGCCCGCCGGAAGGTATAGCGCAGCGCCCTTGGCCGCCGGCGAGTCTGCGGACCGTCTGGAGATGGGGCGAACGCCTCAGGCCAACTCGCGGAAGCGGTTTTTGGTACTGAAAAGTGCGTTCGACGGCGTGAAAAAGAGAACGCGCCAGGCAGGACTCGAACCTGCGACCGTCGGATTAGAAGTCCGGTGCTCTATCCAACTGAGCTACTGGCGCTCGCCGTTCTGACTGCTTCGGCTGGGCCGTATCATCGCGTTTTGCCCTCCGGAAATCAACTTCACGCCCGAGTTCAGGCCGCCCATCGGGCCGGCATCCATCCATCCGACCGGGCTCGCGCCTGTGATTTTACAGCAATTGGCATACTGCGTAGGGGGACGAACGGCCGGTGGCGGCGGTCATGGGGGATCCCCTTGGTTGTGTAGGGGAACCGATGATGTGGGAATCGACCCACAGATGCCGAAGTCCTTGGTAAATGTCAAATGGTGGATTACAATTCGCCCATTTTCCCAGGGCGCTGGGGTCAAAAGAACATGGGCTTTGAACAATTGGTGGAGAATCCTGTCGGGAAAAGGGTGGCACAAGGTGTCACCAGGTATTATACTTCCCAAGAGTTGGGCGCTTCCGGCTCGCGTGTGGTCCGCGATCGGATCCGGCTGTTTGGTACGGCCGGCGTCCAAGTTGGTTGATTCGCCGGGTCCAGGATTTCGCTTTGGCCGACGACCTGTCCGCAAGCAGGCCAATGGGGACGAAAGCGTCGACGAAGGGGTCGCTGGGCGGCGGCTTTCGATGAGCGCGGGGCGTGGTTGCTCCACCGGCTCGCCGGGCTTGGCCCTCCGGCATGATTTCGTCGATATGTGACGCGATGCATGGTCAGGATCTTCGAGTTAGGTAAATTGATGAGATTGGGTTTCTGCTCGGCGCTTGCTGCGTGAATCGTGAAGCGCACGGCCGGGCGGTCCTCGCACGTTTTCAGCGTGCGCATATTGGTAGGGAAGCAATGGCAAAAAAGACACGTAGACCCATGGAAGACCAGTTGCGCCAGGCAATTCGAGTCAGCGGCATGCCGCAGAATCGCATTTGCCGGTCGGCGCGGATGGATGAGGGCACCTTGTCGTGCTTCATGCTCGGCAAGCAGGAGTCGATGCGCCTGAAGACGGCGCAGCGGCTTGCTCGCGTATTGGGCTTTGAGCTGGTGCTTGAGCCGCAGAAGGGCGCCAAGGCTCCGGCCGCCGCTCCAGCGACCAGCGCCCCCCGCAAAAAGACCGCGAAGAAGAAAACCGCCAAGAAGAAAACAGCGAAGAAAAAAGCACGTCGGCGCTAGCACGCCCTCGCATGCTGGATTACCGCTGAACTTTGGCGGCGCCTTTCGCGGGTCTTCCGCAGGGAGCCGCTCCGAGCGAAGTGCTTAACGACGCCGGCAGCCCCCCAGCCCTACCGAGGCTGGCGCTGCCGGCTTCTTCATATCCGGCCCCGCAGCACCCGCCTTCCCCCATCGCCGCCACTGAGCCTTGGAAAGGAACTCCGGTGCTCGCCACGCATTCCTCACCCGATCCTCGACACCGAAGGGCGGCAGTCGCATGGCAGGGAGCCAAATTCGTTCCCGCTCTGAGCTCACTCTGCCCCTGCGGATCTCGGCTCCCAACTCCGAAAATCTGGAATCCGCTTGACGTTCGGCCATTGTTAGGGTATTCTTCTGTACCTAACATGTTGCGAACGTTGGCGACGCAGCCGTGTGATGAACCGTGACCCGCAGCCGGGCATGAACAAGCGGCCGCGATGAATCGACAGCGCCAACAGTAGACCGTTGCGAGCGCGTTTTCGTCGGCACAATCTCCGGCGCCGACGCAGCGGTGCTTTGCGGCTTCGGGCGTACAGGGAGGTATGCCGTGAACACAGCCAAGTCAAAATCAGACGGTCTGGCAACTTTGACGGCCGGATCCGCCTCGGCAACCAATGAAGTCCCTGCTGCCGGCGGCGGTGTCCCCGCCGGTGAAATTCCGTTGTGTGTTATCGGCCCTGGGGGTGAATATCGGACCGCGTGGCTCCCAGGGCCGATTTCCTATTCGCCTTATGCCGGGGGTGGTGGCCACTTCGTTTCGACCCACTCTGGCAGCATGCCTCCCGTCCTGACGGCAAGCGATGCCGGCCCAGTTCAGGCCGTCACGTCCGGTTGGCAGCCTGCTCGCCGCCATGCCCGACAGACGGAGCGAAGGGCGGCTGGCAGGTGCCCAAACATCAAGGGCAGTCAGGCCCGGGTCCGATGTTACGCAGGCCAAGGTCGGGTGCACGTGATTACCTCCGCCTGGCGGTGTCCTGTCCGAAGTGGCGGGCTCCTGGCATCCTGCGCCGTCTCGCTCGATCGTTGCGGGCCGCTTCTCGACGTGGTCATGGCGATGTCGGCTCGATCCGCCGACGCGGTGGCTCGCTCGACCGATTTGCTCATCCGCATGCGGGAGGAATTTGCCCAGTGCGTGGAACGCTGGGCCGGTGCGGTGGCGGCATGGTGGCACAGCTTCCGCCATCGCTGGCATGCGACATCGCTGGTGCGGGTCCGACCGCGGGATCAATCGCCAAGGTGGGCGGCCTTCGATGCAGCAAAGGCTGTCGAGGCGACCGCCCCCGCGGTATCTCAAGGTGACCAGAGCAATCCGCCGCTGGTGGCATGGGGGCGATGGCCGGCAAGCCCAGAATCGGCCGGCTTAGACAGGGAGGTACAGCATGGCAGTACGAAGGAATCGCCGGGATGGGGGAATCACGCCGCGGCAATTGCAAATCATGACGCTGATACGGGATTACCAGCGCAGCCATGGCTTTTCCCCGACGATGCAGGAGCTGGCGGACGAGCTGGACATTTCCAAGGTAACCGTGTTCGAGCACGTGGACACGCTCGTGCGCAAAGGGCTGTTGCGGCGATCAGCGCACAAGGCACGCTCTTTGGAACTGACGCCGCGGGCGCAGTTTCCGGATGAGCGCCCGACCCTCCTGCCTCTGGTAGGCAGAATCGCGGCCGGGCTGCCCATCGAGGCCATTGAGAACGCCGAGGCGATTGATCTCGAGGAGATCTTCGCTTCGCGGGCGGATACGTTCGTGCTCCGGGTGAACGGCGACAGCATGATCGGCGAACAAATCTGCGACGGCGACTTCGTGGTCGTGGAACGGCGCAGTCAGGCCCGCAATGGGGAGACGGTCGTGGCGCTCCTGGAAGATGGTGAAGCCACGCTGAAGACGTTCTACAAAGAGAAGGGGCGGATACGCCTCCAACCAGCCAATGACGCCTTCGAGCCGATCTTCGTCGAGAAGGCGGACATCCAGGGCGTGGTCATCGGCGTCATTCGCAGACTGTAGCCGACGACCAATCGGACGCAGGAGGCCTGTCGGGGGCACGTCGCGCGGGCGGCAGGTGGGAAGAACCAGCTTTCGCCGACGTCGGCGTTATCCACGGCAGAAGAGGTGATGGCTTTCCGCTCGCTGATGATCCGGTGATCGCTGTCCCCAAGAATCTTGCAGCGACCAACATGCAGCGAGGTGAGGGAAGGCGGCATTCCAGGTCAGATCAGCGTCTCGAACAGGTTGCCCATGGTGATGATGGGGGTCGGGGTGTAGGCTTCGCGAATGTAGACCTCTACCTCCTCTGTTTCGCGCTCCTGGGGCCATTCGAGGTCAAGTTCGGGAGGCGGTGCGCTGCGGGGGTCTGTGACGGCCTGTTCGGCAAGCGCGAGAGCGATTCGCTGCACGGCGGCCCGAACGGCGAGGCCACGCCAATCCGGATGGTCACACAATTTCAGGGGAAGGGCATAGCCGCGGTCAGCCAAACCGGCGAGCGGCAATCCTCGGCGCCGCAACTGTTGAAGCAGGAATGCACGCCCCTCGGGCACTTGGAGATATCGCACGGCCGAAAGCAGCCGAGCATCGAACGCACTCGATGTGGCAGCCAGCGTAATGGGTTGAATCCGGAAGGGAAGCACCAATCACCCTCTTTTCCGCGCAGGACCGGCACGAATTCCCGCAGAGCGCCGGGCGAAAAGCCTTAGCGAGTTCGGTTCGCCAGCCTGGCCAGCACCCCGCGCGGCAGGTCGAGACTCACCATGCGACGGGCTTGCATTGCTGGGCGCCCCGTCGGGACGGGGGGCGGGTTCCGCCCTGAAGGCATCAGCCGTAGGAAACAGCAAGGGCCGCTCGGCGAACCATCTGCTTACGCCCACGCACAAGCGAAGGGATCGAGTCCGTTTCGCGAACTTCGACGCAGCCCGGGCCGGGTCCGTTGGATCACCGTTCCCCTGCGCGAGACCGGTAGCAGTTCGCGGACCGTTTGGCTGCGCCCTTGGCCGCGAGATGCGTATGGCGTAAAGTACTGCGCAAGCGTATGTTACGATCCCAGGGGATCGGACGCGGTAAGAGATGGCGGTCCGATTCTGACAGGGGGTTGTTCAGAATCAACGTCGTGATGCGCGGGAACAACGCCGAATGAAGGAACCAGATCGACACTTGGTCGGCACGAGACCATCGTTTCCGACGTCAGCGTTGGATTACGACTTGCCGGAGGACCTGGTGGCGCAGGCGCCGACCGCAGAGCGTGGCGCTTCGCGGATGCTCGTGGTCGATCGCGCCAGTGGGGTGGTGGCCGACCGGGTCATTGCGGATTTGCCGGCGTACACGCGTCAGACCGATCGCTGGGTCCTTAACGATACGCGGGTATTGCCGGCCAAGTTCACTTTGCGGCGCTCGACGGGGGGCCGGATTGAGGGCCTGTATCTTCAGGCCGACGACGCGGGTCGCTGGCTCGTGCTGCTTAAAGGGGCTCAGCGTTTGCGCGTCGGCGAAACGCTGGCGTTCGAGCCCAGCTCCGGGTCGGCCGGCGCCGTGGTGGACGCCCGAGGAGAGCGAGGGCATTGGTGGCTCCGCGTTGAGGGCGGGACGCCGGCCGAGATCCTCAACACGGTTGGCCGAATGCCCTTGCCGCCGTACATCAAACGGGGCAAGGAAGCGGACGAGCGGGATGGAGCCGATCACGAGCGATACCAAACCGTGTTTGCCGTACGCGACGGCGCGGTGGCGGCCCCGACGGCCGGACTTCATTTCACGCCGGAGTTGCTCGACGCCCTGAGCAGTCGTTGTCGCGGGCTATCGCACGTGACCCTGCACGTGGGGTACGGCACGTTTGCGCCCTTGGAGGTCGACGATCTGGCCGACCACGACATGCACGTGGAGGCGTATAGCATCAGCGATGGGGTGTGCTCGGAGCTGCGCGCGTGCCGGAGCGCCGGCGGGCGAGTCGTGGCCGTGGGAACCACGTCGGCCCGGGTGCTCGAGACGGCGTGGCGGCAGAACCGCTGGGCCGGTGGCGCCGAAGGGACCACAGGGTTGTTCTGTTACCCGCCGTATGTCTTCAGGGGGGTGGACGTGCTATTGACCAACTTCCATCTGCCGCGGAGCACGCTGCTTGCGCTGGTGATGTCGTTTGCCGGTGAAGCGCTCACCCGCAAGGCGTATGCTCACGCCATCCAACAGAAATACCGCTTCTACAGCTACGGCGACGCAATGCTGATCCTCTGACCAGCGGGCATGAATGGCGATGATGCTGCGGGCGCACGATCCGCGGCCAGGGTTGGCCGGTCAAGGTCCATCGCGTCCATCCGCCGTTGCAAGGCACCACGGTGAGGGAACAGGCCCCAGGCGCCGCCGGTGTGCAGAAACATGACGCCCTCTTCAGCGGAGATTGCGCCGCAACGGAGGTACCGCGCCAGGGCGAAAAGGGCTTTGCCGGTATAGACCGGGTCGAGCAGCAGCCCAGTCCGCCGGGCGATCCGCACGATGAAGTCCAGTTCGGGGTCCGTAGGCTGGCCGTAGCCGGCGCCGCGAGCGTCGATGAGGTGAATGTCGGCAGGCTCAGCGTCGACCACGACGCCGAGCCGCCCGGCGGTGTGATGAATCAAGTCGAGCAATCTGGGCGTCCAATCCGGCGCAGACCCCTCGACGAAAGCGCCGATCGGCCGAATGGGGACGCCAGCGAGTTGAAACCCAACGTACAGCCCCGCATAGGTCCCGCCGCTTGCCATCGGGAGTACGACGTGGCGAATGCGAATTCGGCGATCGGCCAACTGCTCGGCGATCTCGTAAGCGGCGAGCACATACCCCAATGCGCCAACAGCGCTCGATCCGCCAAAGGGCACGAGGTAGGGGGATCGGCCGCCTCGCCGCAACCGTGCCGTGACGTCGGTCAGCGCTGCATCGCGATCCGCGGCGGACACATCCCCAACAAGCACAGTCTCACTTCCTACGAGGCGATCAATCAACAGATTGCCGTCGCATTCCATCGGTGGCGGCCCGGTCAAGACGAGCGTAGCATCGAAACCGGTCATGGCGGCCGCAACGGCCATGGCGCGAGCGCAATTGGACTGCACCGCGCCGCAAGTGACCATCACGTCGGCGCCGCGAGCCTGGGCGTCGGCAATGAGGAATTCGAGCTTGCGGACTTTGTTGCCGCTGAGCCCGATACCGGTGAGATCGTCGCGTTTGATCCACAAGCGGCCATCGAGGATCACCTCAACCAAATCACCATCCAAGGTCTCGGTATGCCGCACGCGAGGGGCAGGGGCAAGGGGCCCAAGCGGGCTTGGTAACTGAGCGAGTGAGATCCGGGGAATTTGCGCAAGATCAATAAAACCCATGGCGTTGACTTGCTCCCTCAAGCCTTGACCGGGTATGCACGGCGAGGCGATGACACGAGAAAGCGATCATCCATGACGCTCTCAATGGTCAGTCTACTCGTGGCTTGTGGATTTGGCAATTGGATTCTGTGCGGATTCGTCGGATGGGACGGTCGTTCGCGGTCGATCAAACGCAGTTCCACATTCCGGACAGCGTGGCGCGGATAATCCGAAAAGATTATATCCACATTTGCGGCAGCGCTGGCCATCACCTTCCATCGGGTAGATGCTGCACAGAATCAATGCCCTGATAACGCGGTGCGGTTTGTCGTCCACCGCCACGGCTGCTTCACTCGTGCCCGCAAGAACCAGTGCGACACCCGCCCCCAGCGACCACCACAGGCCCCAGCAGGCGCCGCCGTCCCACGCCAATCGGATGAACCAGGCGATGCAGCACAACGCGCCGTACCAGCGCAGGCACAACCGGCCGCCCGTTGCGTTTGCGCCCGAACGCAAGACGAAAAGAAGGGAGAGCGCCACAAGCACGAACGTGATCGCGGTTGACGCATCAAGACCCGCAGCGGGAGGCATGCGAAGGTACTCTGCAGCCATGATGGCCAGCAGGGCGCCGCCGGCGAGGATGATCAACCAGGCGATCGGATCACGCAGCGCACGCCACGCTGTCGCCGGGGAGCGGTGCCGCACCAAACCGGCCCCGACCAGCACCCCCAGTAGATAGGGGGCCAGCGCAGCCACGCCGAAGAAGAGACGCTCGTCCCAAAGGCCGGGGTCGGCTTCGAAGAATGCCGCGTATGCAATCTGGCACGGATAAATCGGGCTGTTGCAGCCCTCCACGATCGGCAGGAAGAACCCCGCCGCAAGGGCAAATGCCGCCACCATCTGGATTCGACGTCGGCGGGCGACGCGCGTTGAGCGGCCTGCCACCCATTTCGCGAATGGCGGGCCATCGGTCGCCGTGTCTACCGACGTGGTCATGCAGTGAAAGCTAACCCGGCAGCAACACCGCGGCAACCGGCGGGGCCGATTGATAGACAGCCCACGGATGTCCGTGTCAGGTGGCTACGACCAACTCAAAAAAGCGGCGCAAGATGAGATCGGCCTCGGGCGTGGGCAGCGCGTTCCGTTTGAGGGCCTCGAACTCCTCATCCGAAGGCAAATAGGCATCGCGATAGTAGCTCAGCCGTTCCACCAGGCGATCGGCGCTCATTTCGGCATGGAATTGGGCACCGTACACGGGTTTGCCGGCGATCCGAAATACCTGTGCGCCACAGCGGTCCGAACGGGCCAGCTCCACGGCGGAGGCCGGTAAACGCGCAATGCGGTCGTGATGCCCCATGTGTGCCGTAAATGTCGCAGGAAACTCTTTAAACAGAGGGTCGGACGCGCCCGCTTTGGTCACATGGATGGCGAACGCCCCGACCTCCGCGGCCGTCATGTCCGTGATCACCTCGCCCCCCAGGGCCTGGGCGATGAACTGATGTCCCCAGCAGGAACCAAAGGTGGGGCGTGATTCCTCGACCAACCGCCGAACCACGTCCGCAAGGGGCGCTGTGAAGTCATACGTCTGGGTCACCGAGTGGGCCGCAGCCCCACCGATCAACACCACGTCGGCGTCGGACACGTGCCGCCAGGTGATCCGGGGCGAATCGACCAGGTTGATCCAACGCAAACGCTCCGGGTCCAGGCGGCAGCGCTCGAGAAAGCAGTCGCGCTCATGCTGGGCAACGACGGGATTCTCGCGGATCTGGATCAGGGTGATCTGTAACGGGGCGGTCATGTGCTCCATCAAACCGGTAACTCCTCTGGTCCGGGCGGGGCCCAGGGTGGACGGACAGCCTGTCCTGCCCCAACGCAGGCCATCCAGGCAACGCGGTATCGCGTCCATCCCGCAAGGGTTGTGACGTTTGAGGGGCATCATAGCGTCCGGACGGAGGCGGGGGCAACCAACGCCTGCCCAGGGACGCCGCATTGGCGGTGACAACTTCTTACCGTCTCAGAGACCGGCTCGTATCCCCAGTGAACCATGATCCGGCTATCCTGCTGTAACAGATGCCCGTCACGGCCGAACGCTGAGATCGCCGTTGGGGGCGACCGTCGCAAAGTCCTGCTGCCGCGGCGCGCGTCGAGATTGATCCGCGACAGCACTCACCCTTCGTAGGAGATCAACATGACGAGCAACAGTTGTGTGCGAGGCCTTGCAGTCTCGCTGGCGACCCTGTGTGTTGCGGGCGCCGCGCACGCCAAACCGCTGCCCACCGATTCACGGATCCAGACCGGCACACTCGAGAACGGCGTGACCTGGATGTACCGCCAGCACGACAACCCGCCGGGAAAGATGGCGCTGATGGTCAACATCGACAGCGGGTCGCTGAATGAGACCGAGGCGCAGCGCGGCCTGGCGCACTTCATGGAGCACATGTGCTTCAACGGCACCGAGCACTTCCCACCCGGCGAGCTGATCAAGTACTTCGAGAGCATCGGCATGGAGTTCGGCGCCGACCTCAACGCCTTCACGTCTTTCGACCAGACGGCATACATGCTGTTCCTGCCCGACACTGAGGCGGATTCCATCGACAAGGGACTGATGACGCTCAGCGATTACGTGTACCGAGCTCTCCTCCTTGAAGAAGAGGTGAACAAGGAGCGGGGCGTGATCATGGCCGAGTGGCGCACAGGCAAGAGCGCCCAGCAGCGCGTGCGCGACCAGGAGATCGAGCAGGTCTTCGCAGGCTCGCGCTTCGCCAAGCGTCTGCCCATCGGCATTCCCGAGGTCATCGAGGGCGCCCCGCGGAGCGAACTGGTCTCATACTACCGGACCTGGTATCGGCCGGAGAACACCAGCATCATGCTGGTGGGCGACGCGCCGTTGGATCGGGCGATGCCGGCGATCAAGAAATGGTTCGGAGAGTACAAGGCCCCGGTCCCACCGGGTGAACCGAAGGGCGCCGAGTTCCAGATGTTCAGCAAGGCCCGGGGCTTCGTGTTCACCGACCCCGAGTTGGCCGGCTGTATGGTGAAGATGCGGAACCTCGAGCCGGGCCGCAAACCCGTGACGACGGTGGAAGATTATCGGCGGGACCTCGTCGAGAGCGTCGGATCCTGGATCGTCAACCGCCGTTTTGACGAACGGGTTCAGCGAGGCGACGCGGCGTTTCAGTATGCCTACACCTACGCTGCCGATTACTTCAACGAGGCGGTCATCGTCGAGGGCGCCGCGCGGGGCGAACCGGCCGACTGGAACAAGATGCTCGATCAGCTCGTGGAAGAGATCCAGCGGGCCCGCCAGCACGGGCTCAGCCAGCGGGAGCTGGAACTCGCCCGCAAGGAGATTCTCGCCGACGCCGAACGTGCGGTTGAGACCGAGCCTACCCGCAACGCCCGCGGCATCCTGATGGAGATGAACAGCTCGGTCAGCGACGAGGAGCCCATTTTGTCAGCCGAACAGGAGCTCCAACTCATCAAGCAACTCCTGCCCACGGTCGAGCTGAAAGAAATCAACGCGTCCTTCAGCAAGCATTTCGACGCTGAGACGTTTGCCTTCATCGTGACGATGCCGGAGAAGGATGGCGTCAAGATCCCCAGCGACAACGAAGTGCTCGCCGCCGGCATGGCTGCCATGCAGCGGAAGACATTGGCTCCGAAAGAGGAAGATGTTCCGACTGAGATCCTGGCGGAGGCGCCCAGGTCCGGCGAAGTTGTGGATTCATCCTTTGACGAAGACCTGAAGATCACCAGCGCCTGGCTGAGCAACGGGGTACGGGTGCACCACCGGTTCATGGATTATAAGAAGGATGCGGTGCTGGTGAGTGTGGCGCTAGCTGGCGGGCGGATTGAAGAGACCACCGCGTCCCAGGGCCTCACCGAAGCAGCGACGGCCGCTCTCCGCAGCCAACCGGCGACCAGCCGGCTGACGTCGACCAACGTGCGCGACCTGATGACCGGCAAGCAGGTGCAGGTAGCGGCCGGCGCCGGCGCCGACTTGATCAGCTTGCGCATGAGCGGCTCGCCCAAGGACCTCGAGACGGGCTTTGAACTGATCCACGCCATCCTGACCGACGGCAAAATCGAAGACAGCGCCATCAAGGTATGGAAGCAGCGTCTGCTCCAGCAGCGGGCGATGATGCAGCGGGTGCCGGATTTCAAGGCCTATGAGGGCATGGTGGAAACCGTGTTCGGCAACGATCCGCGGCTCCAACCGCTCCTGCCGGAAGCCCGGATTGAGGCCATCGAAACCCCGGCGGTTCAGGATTGGTTCGATAATCTGCGGCGCAAATCGGCCATCGAGGTCGCCATTGTGGGGGAGATTCAGCGTGACGATGCCATGAAGCTGGTGGCCAAGTACATCGGATCGCTGCCCAAGCGCGACCGTAACGCATCCGGTCTGGATAGCCTGCGAACGCTCGAGCGGGGGGCCGGGCCCTGGGCGCGGCACATCGAGGTAGAGACCATGACGCCGCGGGCCATGGCGGTCGCGGGTTTCATGGGCTGCGAGGAGAGCCAGGTCCAGGACGTTCGGGCCCTGGAATTGGCGTCGCACATCCTCAGCAGCCGACTGATCGAGGAGATCCGCGAGAATCAGGGGCTCGTCTATTCGTTGCAGGCCAGCAACAGCCCGGCGTCGGCCTATCATGACGCGGGCCTGTTTCTGACCCAGGCGCCCTGCGAGCCAGACAAGGCCGCGGCCGTGGTCAAAGAAGTGCACAAGATCTACACCTCGTTCGCCGAGAAGGGGCCGACCGAGGAGGAACTGGCCAACGCGGTGAAGCAGGTGGAGAACAATCTGGACGAGGAGCTGCGCGAGCCGGGCTACTGGCTGGGCGTGCTTCGGGACCTGCACTACCACGCCCGCAGCCTCCAGGACGCCAAGGACGAGCCGACCGCATACCGTAAATACACTGCGGAGGATGTCCGAAAAGTGTTCAGCAAGTACTACGCGCCGCAGCGGAAGTTTGAGGTGACGGCGGTCCCTGCGGCGGGTGCGGAGGAACAGCCCGCGGCCGAGGAGGCGTCCGCGGCGAAATCCTGACCGGCCACATTGCTGGCTGCTGGCTGGGCGGCTGGCTTCATAGAAATGAAGGCGGCTCGTCGCGTTGGCCCACGCGGCGGGCCGCCTCTTTGCGCGCTCTCGCCAATTCTGCGGATAAAAAACCGCCAGATTTCCGATGATAACTACCATTGAGTAGCCCTGGCCGGGCGCACGGCGCGGATGCGCTCCGGCGCTGGGGCAACATGCCTCCAATGGGGGGCGAATCGGAGGCCGCGCGGCGAATTGGCGGCGGGGGTTCCCGGCGCCGAGGGAGTGCAATCGATGCAACTATCCGGGCTCAAGTACGGAGCCCACCTGCTTCAACTGGTGGATTTCCCCGTACCCGAGTTCCTCACGGGCGGCGCCAGCAGCGGCGAGATTCAAACCCTCCTCGACCAGCACGGGAAACTGGTGATCAAGCCGGTGTTTCACGAGGCCGTTGGCAAAAAGGGCAAGGCCGGCCTGGTACGCATCGTGGCGAATCTGCCCGACGCCCTCCAGGCCAAACGCGACCTGTACTTCGCCACCCATAAGCACGGGCAGCGCATCGTACGGGCCAACGGCGTGACCTACGAGGAATTCGTCGAATCGGAGGTGGAGGTCTACTTCAGCATCTCCGAATCCACCCGCCGGCGCAAGCCGATTTTCACCATTTCGCCTCACGGCGGCGTGGATATTGAGTCGTTGCCGGACAGCAAGCGGAAAACGGTGTGCATCGACCCCTTCATCGGGATCAAGTCCTTCGACATCACCAACACGCTGGCCGACACGGGTTGCCCGGAGCCGTTCATCAGCCCGCTGGTGCAGACGCTTCCGCGCTTGTGGGATCTCTACGAGAGCTACGGGTTGACCACGATTGAGCTTAACCCGGTGCGGCTCAAGCGCGTGGGCGGGCGCTACGTACCGGTGGCGTGCGACCTCAAGGCCGCGTTCGATCAGGACAACCCCGCGTGGCGGCGCACCGGCTTGCCCGAGGGCATCTTCTCGCTGGACATCAGCCCCTTCGAGGCGGAGATCAATCGTCTGCGCACCTACCAGGGGCAGAGCGACGTGCTCGAACTCAATCCGCAGGGTACGATTCTGCCATTCATGTTCGGTGGGGGGGCGAACTCGGCCGCCACCGAGACGTTGGGCGACCGGGCGATTTTCTCTTCCGACTTCGGCGGCAATCCACCCTATGAGAAGATGTACGAAATCGCGCGCATCGCCTTCAAGCACCACCTGGCGGCGGCGAGCGTGATTCTGCTGATCGGCGGCAAGGCCAACAACACGGACATCTACGTGACCTTCCGGGGGATCTTCGACGCCCTGCGCGACCACATGGTCGATGGCGCGTGGAAGCCGGTCTACGTCGTGGTGGGGCGGGGCGGGCCCAACCTGATCAAGGGCATGAGCTACGCCCGGGACATGCTGGACGCACTCAAGCTGCCCTACAAGATGTTCGGTTACGACACGTCCATGATTCTCACCTTGGAATATGCCAAGCGGATCGACGAGTGGTGGACCGCGGAGGGCATGGCAGCATACGCGGAGGCGATGGCCCAACCGGCGTAACGGCCGGCGGTGCTCCTCGCGCCCCTTCCGGGCGCAGGCTTCGACAATGGATCATTTCCCCATCTGGATCAGTGCGGTAAAACGATGCGACAACTGACCACCAAACCATTTTCTTACTACGTGGGCATCTACTCGCTGGAGGAGCTGGTCACCAAGGCCTCCCGCGTGTGCGTGGTGAACATACTCGGCAGCGAGAGCCGGAAGGTGACGCCGGTGTCCCACGCCTACTCCGGCGGCAACGTGGTGGCCGGCGTGCAGTACGGCCGGCGCGGCAAGCTGGAGACGCCGCTGGACGACATCCCGGTCTACCCCAGCGTGCGCGACGTGATGCAGCAAGGTCATCACTTCGACGTGGGCGTCATTTACCTGCCTCCGTCCGCGGTGATGCAGGCCGTCAGCGAACTGGTTTCCTTCAACCACGAGCTCAAGCGGATCGTGATCGTGACCGAGAAGGTCTCGACCGCCGACTCACGCAACATCCGCTTTCTGTGCCAGGAGGCGGGGGTGGACGTGATCGGCTGCAACTGCCTGGGCGTGGCCAACGTATGGGACCGCGTGCGGATCGGCGGCGCCCTCGGCGGCGACCATCCTGAAGAGACGTTGCGACCCGGCTCAATCGCGATGCACTCCAACAGCGGCAACTTCACCTCGACGATAGCCGAGTATCTGCGCATCGCCGGCTTCGGCGTCTCCACGGCCGTCAGCAGCGGCAAGGACGTGTACGTTCATTTTGCCCTGCCCGAGTTCCTTTACGCCGCGCAGAATGACCCTCGGACGAAAGCGGTCTCGCTGTACGTCGAGCCCGGCGGGTACTACGAAAAGATGGCGCTCGAGATGATCGAGCAGCGGCGCTTCGGCTTCAACAAGCCGATCATTGTCTGCGTCACCGGGCGCTGGAAGAAAGACCTTGCGCGCTCTTGCGGACACGCCGGAGCGATGGCCGGTGGCGGCGACGACGCGGTCAGCAAAGAGGGCTGGTTCGACAACTACTTTGGCGTGGGGGTCTTCGACCCCGACCGGCCGGTCGTGTCCAAGCGAGGCGTGCGCGTGGCTTCCATCCAGGCCATCCCCAGCGCCATGCGGGCCATGTTCGCCAAGATGGACGAACAGCAGGATTTCGCCGGGGAAGGCGATCTCGAACTCAAACTGTGGCTCAGCGACAATCGGGTACAGGCGCCCGAGGCCCTGCGACTCCCCCTGGTGGAGCCCCTGCCGCCATACGACGAGCAGTTGCGCGAAATCAACAAGCAAGTCGGCGCTCAACCGATGCGGCAGAACATGGCCGACAAGTCCGGCGCCTCGCGGATGAATCCTGCGAACCAGATCGCTGAACTGCATGGCAAGCCGATTCTCGATCTTTCGACCCGCACGTTGGAGGAAAATACCTACTACGCGCTGGCCAAGGTGATGCCCGAGGAGGGGGACATCCACACGGTCAATGTGCTGCTCAACCTCTTTATGCGGCTGGATCCCGCGGCCATGGAGGTGGTCCGGCAGGCTCGGTCTCACCGGGCGACGCCGAACGCTTATCTCGCCGGCGTCGTCGCGACCATCGGCGATCATCCGCTGCTGGCCGCCGCCCGCGAGCATGCCCGATTCGTCATCGACCTGATCCGCGAACTGGGCCTCGATGACGATGCGATGGACATGCCCGCGTCGTTGGACATGTACGTCATCGACCGCATCGTGACCCAAGAGCCGCTGAGCATGGACGAGACCACCACCTACCTGCTCAAGGAAGTGATGGCCAGCCGCAAGCCGTGTGTGGCGCTCCGCGTCTGCCAGCATATCATCCGAATGGCCGAAGAGCGCGGCCTCCACATTCGCGACCTGTACGCCTTCCTGCTGGCGTCCATCGCCGTGTGCATCTTCTGGCGCCCCATGCTGCGCAAGCGGATGAGCCGGCGAACCGTCGAAGACGCCATCAGTTACTTCTACGTGATCGGCCGGTTGTTCGCCTGCTCGGTCGTCGATCCGGAGCGCAACAAACATTGGCAGAAGATCACCGGCCCGCAGAAGAACAACCTGCGCACGTCCCTCACCGATTCGGCGTTTCGTTTTCTGTTCAACCGCAAGCCCACCGATACGGAGCTGACCGAATTCAAGTACCTCGTAGGACTCACGCTGACCAACGGGCCGGGCACACTGTCGGCCAAGGGGGCCAAGGAGAGTGTCAGCGCCCGCAACCATGTCTCCATGGCCTACGTCGGCTTCCTGGCCAATACCGGGCTGGCGCACGGGGGCAACGGCTTCGAGGCCGTGGAATACCTGCTCAGAAGTTTCCGCGACGTTGAACTGAAGGACCCGGGCGCCGCCGATCACGGCATTGATCTCGCAGCCTTGGCGGGTCGGGCGGTCAAGGCCTACGCCGAATTCAAGCAACAGCAGAAGAAACTCGGCGTGCTCCGCGTCGCACCGATCCCCTGCATCAATCACCCGGTATTCAAAGGCGCCGACGTCAACATCGATCCGCGCGAGTCCTTTATCCGCAAGCGCTTCGCCGAGGCGGGAATCCAGAACACCTTCCTGGACTTTTATCACCACCTGGTCGATGAGCTTTTCGCCCAGGGCGTGACCAGCAACGTGTTCTGCGTCAATATCGACGCGGTGCTTGCCGTCATCGCCCTTAAGCTCGTCTGGTCGGACCTGCGGGCGGGCAGGATCGACGAACAACAGATTCAGGACCTCGTGTTCACCCTCTTCCTCTACGGCCGGGCGATCGGCGTCACCGCCGAAATCGCCGACCACCGCGATCGCGGTTTGGACATGGACTGCCGGACGCCGCAGTCGGCGGTTGCATTCGTGCTCTAAAGGGTGGAAGCGCGGTCGACAAGCAGGTTCGCAGATCAGTCAAAGGTCATGACCAACTTGCCTTGTACGTGGCCGGTCTCCAGTTGGGCGTGAGCGCGTTGAGCGGCTTCGGCGGAGAACCTGCCAACATCGGTACACATCACCGGGGCGAGTTGCCCGGCATCAACAAGCTGGGCGAGCGATTCCAGTTGCCGGCGATAGACGTTCCAGGTCTCCGGCCCGCCAAACATGGCCCGGGCGCCGACAAACTCAAAATGCAAAGTGGCGGAGTGGCTGAACAGGGGACTGCGGCTGGCGTTCCAGACGTTGAGATCAAAGCCGGGGGGCTCTTCCACGATGGAGACGATGCGGCCGTCGAAGTCGACAATCGTGCAGCAGAGCCGCTTCATGTCCCCACCCCAGAAATCGAACGCGGCCGCCACGGGTCGCCCCCCGTTCATCTCCAGCGTGCGCTCGCGCATCTGGCGCAAGGTCAGCCCGCGGTACCGCAGGATGTGCTCAGGGCGGACCCCAAGATGATCGACCATGTAGGCGCTGCTGCGGTCACTGCCGGCGGTGGTCAGAATGGGATCGGCGCCCATGTGCCGCAGCAATTGAATGGCGATCGAGCCCACGCCACCCGCGCCGCCGGCGACGAAGGCGGCTTTGCCCGCAGCGAGCAGGTTTTCCTTGTACACCGCCTGATAGGCGGTCAGGCCGGCAAGCGGCAGTCCGGCGGCAGCCGTGAAATCCAACCGGGTTGGCTTCTTCGCGACAAAAGCGCTGGGGACGCAAACGAATTCCGCGCAGGCGCCGTTGGATTTGGGTCCCCCAAGATACGCGTAGACCTCGTCGCCGACCGCGAACTCCGTGACTCCGGCCCCGACATCAGCCACCACGCCGGCGGCGTCGAAGCCGAGCACCATGGGCAGTGTCCCGCCGAAACGCCCCTGGCGGTACTTGTAGTCGACCGGGTTGAAGGCCGCCGCGCGCATGCGAATCCGCACCTCCCCGGGCTGTGGATCCGGCGTGGGGATCTCTTCCAAGGTCAGATTCTCAATCCCGCCGAAGTCCTTCAACATCACCGCGCGCATGGCAGTCCTTCGCTTTCGTCCACTGTCCAGAGCCCGGGCCGCTTACTTCGTCTCGTTTCACTGTATGCCGGCCGGGTCGTCAGGCGGGCATCTTCGACCGCTCCGCCGACGGTGAAATGGTAAAGGGATTGAAAAGCGTGTCCACTGAGCCCGCAAAGCTCATGCACCGGATCATCGAAGAAGCAGCCGATGCCGGTGCCCCGTACGCCAGCCGCCTCGGCCTCCAAGTACAATGTCTGGCCGATGCAACCGGTTTCCCAGAATAACCGCCGGTAGTACCAGCCGCCGTGCCGCCGGATGGGCTCCGCGAACTCGGCTAGCATCGCCACGGCGAAGGCGCCATCCGAGGCGATTTCCTGCCCGCAACTCACGACTGCCGACGCTTCCCGGCAGTCGCCGGCCGCCAACTGAAACAGCGGAAGATCATCTGGAACGCCGGGCGGTACGCTCCACGCAAATTCCGGACGCATCGCCGTTTGCAACAGGCTCCGGTGCTCCGGGCTTCGTATCAGGCAATACAGCCCCGGCGCGAGCCCTGTCACCCGGTGCACGAAAAGAACCAGATGCACGTGCGCCGGCGGTCCCGGCGCCGCGGCCAGAACATTATTCCCACCGGGCATGGTGCGGGCGAGCATGGCATAGAAGCCCTCGGCCGGCAAATGGGTGAGCCTGTCCATGGCGGTGGCGCTGCGCCGCTGCCGGATGATCTGGCCTGCGGTCTGCGAATTCGTGAGACAAGCACGCGGCTTGATTTCCGGGTTAGCGGGATGGCGGCGTTCGGCAGACGGCGCGCTGGGGGGTTTTCGGCAGGCGTCGGCAGCCGCGTCGACCAACTCCCACTCCATGCGCTCAGCGCTCAGTCGGTTTGCCTTGCCCGTCCAAGAGCCGTCGGCAAGGGCATCGACTGCCGAAGCTGGCAGTGTGACGGGAACGGCGTCCATCGCGGCGGCCGGAACAACCGCGGCCAGGAGGTCGGGATGCTCGCGTTCGGCTTCGTCGAAGTCCGTCGACCGGTCGAGGCCCAGGAGCCGCGAAATATCATCATCCGACGGTGTGGCGATGAGCGCGACACGCCAGCCCAGCGTGGCGGCCGAGTAAGCGAGCGCCGCCAGGGCGTGGCCGACGTCATGCTGGCAGTACCGGTAAGCGCGTTCGCCGTATTTCCAGGCCTCGCGCCAGTGAATTGAGGACAGCCCGACGAAGAACACCTCAGATGGCATGTCCCCTCGGAGCTCCGCCCAGACGCCATCCGAGAAAGCGGCCCGGCACTCCAGGGCGTGCAGCGCCGGAGCGTAGTGGTACACCGCGGGGGCGTCGTGCAGATCAGGCAGCGCGGGTAGGATTAAGTAGCCCTCGGTGGGGTGCAGGTTGCCGCTGGACGGGTTGCAGCGGAGCGCCCAACGGGCGCTTTGGTACTCTTTCCACGCGGACAACCCCAAGGCCCGGGCGCAGAAGGCGCCAACCGTCACGGGAGACAATTTCCCGGGCTGCACGTCCGCCGTGTGGATGGCGTCAAACGGGGGAGAGGCGCTGGGCTCATCGAAGGGCAGGGCATAGCATGGGGCGTCGCGATAGCGCCGAAAGGGATCGGGCTGGTTCGCCCAATCAAGATATCCCGCCGAACGCGCGTAGCGCCGGAAGTGATGCTTCGTGGCATCGTGGTAACGGATAACGAACTCCCAACTCTCCATGTTTCGTCACGCTGTGTAGACGTTGGCGTACCCGGCCCGGCAGTCGCCCGAACGGTGGTTCTGCCGCGACCACGGCCGCCGCGGCGCAACAGGTGCGCAGCAGTTTATGCGCCGCCTGCGTGCGTGACCAATCAGGGCACCCGCCTGCGGCCCGGCGCCGGTTGAGTCGTGGCGCCTGCGCCTGTCGGTGCGGATTCCGCTGGCTGCGTCGTGGGCGTTTCCGCGGGTTGGGTGGTGGGGGACTCAGCGGGTTGCGTTGCCGGCTGGGTGCGCGGCCGCGTGTGATACTGCGCCTCGGGCGCGACTTGGCCCCAATAGATGATGTCCGCCGCCTCATCGCCCCCGTTGTCGACGCCGTCGATGCCGATCGAGTAGGGGACCATGATACGGTCGCGCACTCGCCGCATGCGCATATCTTTGCCGCTGAAGGGATCGATGCGGCTCGTGGCCAGCCGAGGCCCGGCCAGATCGTCGAGTGATTGCGGCCAGTCGCCGGTACGCTTAAAGGGCATCACGACCTTCAAGAAGAGATAACACAGGCGACGCTCAGCTTCAGTGTGATAGGTGCTTTCCACTGCCAAGCCGATGGGGGTGATAATCAGATCGAGCTCCGGGTGCTGGCCGATTGATCGAGCGGTTACGTCGTCGAGCTTCGGCCTCAATTTCTCGACGTAGGGTGCCTCGAGAACCTCGCGCATACCGCTGAAGTACGCGTGTATCGCGGCCGCAAGCTTCACGGGATCCGCGTTGACGAACGTGTCGATATTGCGCGGTCGCACGCGGCTGTCGCCGTACTTCTCGTCGAGCCAGGCCTCGACGCGATCGCGGTTGATTTTGGGCGCGATCGCGGGCCCGCTTTCACCTTCGGACATGCAGAAATGCTGGAGCAATTGCAGGGCGGTCGCCTCCGCGAAGTGGAGCGACCGGGCGTACTGTTTCGTGAGGGGTGTGGCGTCGTGCTGTTCAAGCGTCTCGATGATGCTTTGCCAAACGGGCAGGGTGTGCACGCGGCTGTCGAGGCTGCGCTGGATCTGGTCGTAGACGAACGCGTGGTGACCAATCGCGAAGAACTGCTCCTCGAGCGTGGCGCCCTGGCCGATGTCGTTGGCAAATATCAGATTCGCGGCGACCGCGTCGATGAGGCGGTTGTCGTAGATGGTGTTGTCGGCGACGCGCCAGGCGCGGAGAAACATCATCTGGCCGATCAAGCGCCCATTGGCCAGAGCCGGCGGTTGAATGTTGGCGAGCAGTTTCAGATCCGGCTTGCGGCGGGTCGCGTACGGCGCCTCGGATTGGGGGGTGAACGATCGGATGTAGCGGGCCTCCGTGTTGTTCACCCACAAGGCCAGGCCCGGATGCTCCTGGGGATACCAAAAGGTGGGCGTTTTCAGCTTGCGATCCAATTCCTTTTCAGCATTGCTGTCCTCAAGCGGGGCGACGCTTTCGGCCGGCTGATCATTGTCACCGTAGAGAAACACGCCGTAGTGCCCGAGCGCGTTATTGCCCTCGGCGTAGGCCGTCGCGGCGTCGTACCACTGGATGTAATCAACCGGGGTCTTGAAGTCCGGCATGGGCACAGCAGGGACCGGGGGCAATGCGACAGTGGAGACGGCCAGCAGGCAACTCGCGATCGAGATGGTCATATCAGTCCTCCGGTAGAAAACCCGCGCACCAAGCGTCCAGGGGCGTTATAATCCATCGGCACGCGGACGCAAGCCGTCCAGTCGCTGTGACGCGGGCGTTGCGCCCCTCGGGTAGGGCGAGACCGCGACGGTCCGGGCCGGAGAAACTTTCATGCACGCTGCTGGCAACGATGCGCCCCATGCGCCGAAGGAAATGGTCGGCCGGGTAGGGGGAATCGCCCTGCGCTCCTTCAAACGGGGCCCAATGCGTGAGATCGAGCGGACCACCATCACGTCCGCCGGCGGCCTCGATGGCGACCTCGACGCCACCCGCGTCCGAGCCGTCACTTTCCTCGCTTCCGGGCAGTGGGGGGACGTGACCCGGGAATTGGCCGTTGATCTGCCCTGGCATACCCGCCGGGCCAACGTGCTTGTCGAATGCGACACGCTCCTGCACCTGATCGGTCACGAGATTCGCATCGGCGACGCGCGGATCAGGATTCACGCTGAAACCCGCCCCTGCGAGCTCATGGACGAACTCCACCCCGGCTTGCGCGCAGCACTCGAGCCGGACGGTCGTGGGGGGGTCTACGGCGGGGTGGTTGAGGATGGGGCGATCGCCGTCGGAGACGTCGTGACCTTGGTTGTTTGAACCGGCGCTGACGGATCGCCGGCGCGACGCTAGGACAGCGCGACCGGATCCACGTCCACCGTCAGCGACTTGACGCGCACCTTGAGCACGCCGGTTTGTCTCGCGCTGTCCAGGACATGCAGCAGCACGCTCGCCGATGCTGCACGCAGCAGCACTTCGTGGCGGTATTGATTGCGCAGTCGCTCAATCGCGCAGGGGTGGGGGCCCAGCAGGGAAGCGTGGTGAGGATGGGTCGCCGCGATCGTTTCGCCAAGGCGCTCGACGAGCGCCGCAGCGGCGGCGGATATCTCGCCGTCGTTCGGACCCGCCAGCACAAAACGGGCCAGCCGCGTATACGGCGGGAAACCGAAGGCCTTTCGCTGGGGCAGTTCCGTCGCGGCAAAGGCCTCGAAATCATGCCGCACCGCGCAGCGCAGTGCAGCCGTATCGGGCGCATTGGTCTGAACCACGACGCGACCGGTGGCCTCGGCCCGTCCTGCCCGGCCGGCAACCTGCGTCACGAGTTGGAAAAGCCGCTCGGACGCGCGGAAGTCGGCCAGCGCGGCAGTCAGATCGGCCCCGATGACCCCGACGAGCGCCACGTTAGGGAAATCCAGTCCCTTTGCGATCATCTGGGTCCCCAGGAGGATGTCGATGTCGCCGGCGGAAAACGCATCGACGAGGGCGCGATACTTGCGGGCGTGGGTCATGGTGTCGCTGTCGGCCCGGTGAATCCGCGCGCCGGCGAACTCCACGCGCAATTGCTCCTCGATCCGTTCGGTTCCGCCGCCGGCGCGGACGAGCTTGCCCCGACAGGAGATGTCCGGGCAGTGTGTCGGGATGGGGATTGCGTGGTGGCAATGGTGACACAGCAGGCGTTGCTGCGTCAGGTGCAGCACCATGCTTGCTTTGCACCGGGGGCAGTCGATCCGCCGACGGCACACGCTGCAAAACATCCAGGTGGCGTAGCCGCGACGGTTGAGCAAGAGGACCACCTGCTGCCGGGCCGTCAGGGCGGCCTCAATCTCCCGCTTCAGCGAGCCAGAGATGCACATGCTGGCGGCCGGCGCCCCCTCGCCGCGCATATCCAACAACCGGACGGACGGCAATGGCAACGTGCGGACGCGGTCGGGCAGGTCGATTCGCTCGTAGGCAGGCAGCGTTTGCAGATTGTGCCAGGTTTCCAGCGAGGGGGTGGCCGATCCAAGAATGATTGGAATACCGAGGAGGTGCGCCCGCTTGATCGCCACGTCGCGAACGTGGAAGCGGGGGCTCTGAAGGTTCTTGTAACTGGGTTCCTGCTCCTCGTCCACCACGATCAACCCCAGGTTCGGGCAGGGCGCGAAGACCGCGCTGCGTGTGCCGATGACGACCGGCGTTCGGCCGGTGCGGATCTCCTCCCAGGCGAGCGAGCGTTCCACGTCAGTGAGGCCGCTGTGGATCACCGCCACCCGGGCAAAGCGAGCGGCCAGTCGCTGCATCAACTGCGTGGTTAGCGCGATCTCAGGGACGAGCATAATCGCCTGGCGACCGGCCGTGAGGACGCGGTGCATCGCCTGGATGTAAACCTCGGTTTTTCCGCTGCCGCTGACCCCGAACAAAACCAGCGCCCGGAATTCCTCGGCATCCAACGCACCGGTCACCCGCTCCAGCGCCTGCGTCTGGTGGGCATTGAGGTCGAAGCCGGGCTCGGTGACGTGCGCGTTGTCCCACGCGAGTGTAGGGGGGCGCTTGCTCACCTCCTCGCGGACCAGGCCCTGCGCGATCAGCGAACGGAGCGATGCGCGTGAAGCGCCGGCCTCCGCGAGTAAGTCGCTTGCCTCGACGGGCTTCCCTTCGATACGCAGTTGGTCGAGAATCGCCTGCTGCTTGGCGCCCAGCCGCAGGTCTGCAAGTTCGGCGCCGCTCACCGCCAGGCTCACCTGCCGGACGGTCTCGAACCCGCTCTGACGCCGCGCGGCCTGGGGGATAAGCGCCGCGAGAGTTCGCCCCAGGGGGCAGACGTAGTAGCGGGCAATCCACTCGCCCAACTCGAGCAGATGGTCACTGAGCTGACCGGCGGGATCGATGATCTGCTCGACCGATTTCAGTGTCGAGGTCCATGTCCCTGTCTCGACCTTGACCACGATGGCCGGCCGCAACGTCGCTTTGCGACCCAAGGGCACCAGCACGCGCTGGCCGACGCGTACCTGATCAGCCAACGCCGGCGCCGCTGTGAACGTATATAGCTTGTCAATCGGGGCGATCGGCGCGACGGTGATAAGGGGTGTTTCCCGGGCCTCGCCTTCCTCGATCCAGAGGTGGCCGGTATGGGCATCGGGCGCGGGCATGCCGCCGATCATCCGCCAAAGCGCCCGGGCGGTCAATGGCGTCGCTACGGTGGGGGGCGGCGAGCGCGGAGGCGTCATCGCGGCCGCCGGCCCGCAAACGACCCGGGCCGGGCTAGCCGATTTCGAGGGCTATTCGCCGCGCTCTTCGTTGACCAGATGGGCATGGTCGGGGAGCGGCGCTCCATCGGGAGCGCGCTTGTCCGGACGCCCGCGGAAGCCAGTGATCTGCGGCATATCCTCCGGTTTCTCCGTCGGATGGACCGCAAAGCACTCGACGCGTACAATCTCGTCGTAAGGCACGCTGACCACGAAGGAACCCACCCGATATTGCTCGTCGACCGGCTCACACTCGAAGGCGAGCTGCGCTTTGCTGGGCATGTCGGCCAGTTCGCGCACCTCGTAGCTGAAGCCGTCGCGGAGATAGATCAGGCGGCGTACCTCGACGTCATCGTGGAAGCGCCGGGCCTCCTCGTGGTGCTCGATCGCGTCGGCGTCCAGGCCGGGGAAGTGCAGCAGCGTGCAGCGGATGCGCGCCTCCTCCTGCTGGAACTGGAACGGGGTGCCGTGAAACCAGTCGTAGTTGAACAAGGGGACGTCCTTTGCGTTGCAGGGTGCCGGCCGCCGCACCGGCGGTGTTCAAGGCATCGAACCGTACGGTTGCGGGCGGGCGTTGTCAATGCCGCCATATAAGGGTCATCGTCCATTTCAGGGCAATCGCATCTTATCCGG